>CEUF01103403.1_pt1 | contig 11045 bp, 7 predicted proteins | sample 531461 | NCBI WGS metagenome assembly CEUF01 (sample SAMEA2623350, study PRJEB7988) | marine metagenome | biome: marine biome (ENVO:00000447); feature: surface water layer (ENVO:00002042); material: "saline water (ENVO:00002010), including plankton (ENVO:xxxxxxxx)" | depth 5 m | reverse complement strand
CGAGACACTGAGGGGGTGATCGAGATCTTCGACACCGAGGCCGATCTGGAGGGGTTTGGTCGCGGTGCTGCCTTCGTTGGGTGCTTTCGCAGTCTTCCAGTCAGGCTTATGACATTGACCATCCGTACAAACGTGTTGTTCGGGACAATCGGTGTCGACATCGCAGCGTTTGAGGCAATATCCCCCGCTACAGCGTTCATCTTTTTCACATTCGGAGAATTCCGAGCACTCTTGTGCAACTTTACAAGCGCCTTTGACGCAATCTTCGCCTTCCTTACAGTCGCGCGCCGTAAGGCACTGTGGAGTGGTTGGGGAGTCCTTTACTCCGCCATCTTTCACCTGTTCATTATTCCCATTATTGGTGCTACAGCCAGTGTGTAAGGCGAACACCCCAAACAAACACAAACATCCTATCAGCCAACCTCGCATATGCATTCTCTCCGTATTTCTATGAACTTCTCAGTCATTCTGTTCGTCTGCATTGTGCAAGGGATCATGAGGAAAGGCAAGCCTCTGGCGACGAGACGCGATGTGTTTGTGATTCGATATGTGCGAAAAAAACAATCACATCAAGTTTGCTTTTTCATGAAACGTCCCTATAATCATATCTCCTCTCCATGACGTTGTGGGAAGACTACAGCAGAAGAGGAGAGAGATGTGTTGCCAACCCGAGCAGGGTGATGGCCACATTGCTCATTGAAAAACTGGGGGCGCAATGGTTTCGACGGGAATGTGGAAGCTTATGGTGCGTGTCGGGGACCGGGTGGCCCCGTAACTAACCCGGAAAACTTTTAGTTGCCAACGATAACGTTGAGCTAGCACTGGCTGCATAAGCCGGCGCCTTGACCACCCCTGTCTGCATGTTGGTTGAGGCGGCTAAACCCGCGGACTTAGCTTTGTCTCGCTCCTCCTTCGAGATGAAGTGAAATTTTAGGGAGGATGTGCCAAAAAAAGCCTGCTCATCGGCGCTTTTTGGGACGAGAATAAAAGATGAAACTACGCACGTAGACCCATATGTGGAACTTTTCCGGACGCGGGTTCGATTCAGTAGAGTCGCCCCAGGGAGCGATCCCTGGCGGAAACAGAGGGCTCATACGGTGAAACCTCAGCGGGTAATGCCGGTGGCAACGCCGTACGGTGAATGCGAAAGCAGTCAGCCGTCTAGAGACTTATGGACTCCTAAGGTCTGACAGGGCTAAGGAGTCCCAGGATGAAAGAAGCGATACTCGAAATCTTCTTTTGCTGCGCACATTTTTTGGGAGTAATGACCATTTCGTGGTGTTACTTTGACATACTCTTGAACCAGAAGAGCGGCTCTGTAAAGCTTCTCAGGTTCCTCTCCTGAGTCGTCGAACTGACAGACACAATCGGTGTTTTCCATCTCGCGTTTTTGTACAAACGCGTCAATGTGATGGTCCCTTCTCCATCAATGATGCCAGCAACGTAGGCTTTTTGAGTTGCTTCACTCATAACACGCCCTCCTCTCACTCAATCGGTTTTGGTTGTTTGAGATGAAGGAATAGTCCGTGCCTTGGCGAAAGTCAAGGAGTTCATGTCCCGTCGCCTCCACTTTGTAAAAGAGCCGGTACACAAATTGTGTACCGGCTCTTTTGCTTTCTCCCATACGACGACGAGACCTCAAACACTCAACAATGTAAGTTGTTCTTGGATATCGAGCAGGAGGTCTTTTTCGCTGTGTTCTGTTTTGGCGAGGTCTTCGGCTTGTAGGAGGGTCAGCTTTGCGTCATCAAGCTGACCGCCACGAATATACATCTTCGCGAGCGCGTAGAGTGTACTGACACGTAAATGGTGGTCAGGGTGCATCATCGCCCGCTCACGAAGCTCAAAGGCCCGAAGGTAAAGAAGTTCAGCTTCTTCATACTCTGCTTTCTCAGTGTAGAGATCGGCGAGACTGTGCATCGCGACCGCGACAAAAGCCTCGTCGGAACTGCACTGTCGCTCACTCAAAGAGACAACACGTTGCAAAAGCTCCAGCGCTTCGTCGTAGCGTTTTTGTGTCGTGTAAAAATGCCCGAGATTGTGAAGGCACGCCATCCACAAAAACAGCGCCTCTTCCCGCTCCTCTTCATCTGTCCACATATCGTGAATGTCACCATGAAGATCTTGGTGCATGTGCTTCAAGCGTGCACCTGCGTTGTCGCTCTCGTCATCGATGTGTTCGTAAAAATACTTCGCGAGCTCAACAGCTTTAAGAAAACTCGCCTCTGCTTCGTCATGATCGGAGAGTTGTGCGAGCGAGTCGGCAAGATCGAGCAACATAGGGACACGGTCGTGTGCTTCCCCTTCAAATAGAGTTTCGTGCACTTGGAGGGAGCGCCGAAAATAATGGGCGGCCTCCTCATGTCGCTCTCTCCTCTGGTAGAAGAGCCCTATTTCTCTGTACGCCTCGATCAGATCGAAGTGAAGTTCAGGAGTCTGCACTGAGGGGAGCAGGTGAGCGAGCTGTGTGGGGAGTGTTTGTGCTTGTTCGAGGAGTGAGACAGCGCGCAAATATGAACGCTCCGTTGCCTCGATCTCACCGCACGACTCATGTTCTTCTGCCATCGCGAGGAGGCGCTCAGCGAATTGGCTCGCGACGAGGGGATCTTGTTGAACAGATGCCCCCAGCTTTTCTAACTCTTCGATCTCCTGAGAGAGCGTCGTCGACGCAGAGGCGACTTGCGCCTGCCACTCAGCGCGCCGATGTGCGCGATGGAGTTCCAAAAGATCTTCGTGAAGGTCTTCTGCCTGGAGAGGTGTTTCACTCTCCTGCAACAACAAAAAGAGCAGCGATACCGCCGCAATGACTAATACAACAGACCAAATCATAGGCAATAACCACCATCATCAAACAACATTCCATCAAAGAAAAAACATACATCTACCATCCACACACAGCGCAACCAAAAGACCAGCGGTTCGGCAACAATCACGACTCCACTAGCACCGTGTACATGGGTGGTTCTCCAAAACGTAACATAGCCCCCACAAGATGTCTCATTTTTGGCAGATTTGTAGAACTAGAAGGCATGTCGTTTGCATGCTCCCCTTTCAGTCCCCGAAGATCGAAGAGAGAGGGAAAAATTCGAAGCAGTCGAATGCAGAGAGTGTAGGAGAGGGAGACTTGTATTTGATATTCGCGAGCGCGTCCCAAGGCTGTGAGGTGACTGCGCTGGCGCAATCCCTCCTGTATCAGCTCTCTGACTTGGGTTTGAAGTCTTTGATGTGTTTGGCGGGAACACCACCCCAAATACTGTGCGCGTGCATCTTGAGATCTTTCGGTGCGATGGACATCGCCCCAAGGATCGCGCGCTCTCCCATCTCGACACCTGGCAAGACAACAGATGAGCGCCCAACACTGCACTTCTTCCCAATACGCACAGGACGAAAGTGAAGCTTTCCGGCTTCTGCGGAGTGCGCTTGCATCACAACGCCTGCGCCGAGCATGGTCTCATCTTCAATGGTCAAGAGATCCCAGTCCGTCAACTCATAGGTGTTGATGTAGCAATCTTTGCCGATCTTCGCGCCCAACAGACGAAACCAGATCACGATAAACGGCGTCGAACGTAGGTGCATCATCAAGATCGCGTTACTGAACTCAACGAGCCGCGTCATAATCGCCCAGCGCGCGACTTCAAGGCTGGCATAGGAATAGCTCCCCTCCTTCGTCTTGTGGAAGGTGATGTACTTGAACAAAATCGTGAAGGCGCAAAAGCTAAAACCCCAAATCAAATATGCGAGCGGCAACCCCATCACCGCAATTGCCGGTCCACCCAAGGCATACAGCCAGTTGTAAAACAAATACGCCGGATAGACCATCACGCCCGCCACTGCAAACAACAACACAGGCAACACAAAAGATGCCAACCCCAAGATGATTCGTAGCATTCACATTCTCCTTTACGACAAAAAATCGGGCTATTCGTCCATTTGTTTTGCACCATCTCCACGCAAAAGACAAGAATTTACAAAATGGCCTTGCGCTTTGAAGACACCATTCATACAATGGCCTCTGGAGTAACAAACTTACATTTAAGCTCAAGTTACACTCGGTATCCTGGATAGGAAGTTGGAGGTTCGAATCCTTCTCTAGCCATTTGACGGCCAGATAGCCCAACAGGTAGAGGCGCCATCCGGATACCATGAAGCTCAGATTCTTACTCCAAACTGAGCATTCACCGCCGATCACCAAATCAAGTGCCCGAGATCGGAATTGTTGGGTGCAGGTGCAACTCCTGCCTGGTCCGCTTACTTTATGGACCGGTAGTTCAATAGTAGAACACAACGATGTCAAATTGAATCCCGGGTTTAAACGTCGTTGGTGTGCGCAATTGGGCGGTAAAACGAACCCCTGACAGAGGCTAGAGTTCGGGGTTCATTCTTTTTTCAATGAACAACACCTACTGTTGTCTCGTTATAGATTCCACATACAGTGCCCCAACAACGCGCGGCACACAAAGATTTTCCAAACAACCCCCCGCAACCAAAAGAAAACACCCTCTTTCACAGGGGGTGTTTTCCTTTATTCAGTTGCGCCCTTAACCATACGGATGAATGACCCATGGCACCACGTCTGAACCAAATTATTGCGATCGAAAAAGGAATCAAAAGCCAGGCTCTGCGAGATCTCACAGACGCACACAAGACGCTGCAAAAAACAGCATTACTCTCCGGTATTTCAAGGACATATCGCTCCAAAGATGAGGAAGGCGAGGTCTTCCCTCCTGAGTCCACCAAAGTCCAAGTCAACGTCGAAGAGATCATCCGCGAAACCACCGACATCATGACCAAACTCTTCGACATCACCGCCACAAAAGACTGGGCCAACAACAAAGCCCGCGCTGATGTCGTCGTCGATGGTCAGACCATCGTGAAAGATGTCCCCGTCACCTACCTGCTCTTTCTCGAAAAACAACTGACAGACCTGCACACGTTCATCAAAAAACTCCCGACACTCGACGCCGGCGAATCCTGGGAGTATGATCCCTCTTCTGACTGCTTTGCCACTGAACCACTGCAAACCACGAAAACCAAAAAAGTCCCTCGCAACCACGTAAAAGCCGAAGCAACAGAGCACCACCCTGCACAAGTCGAGGTCTACTACGAAGATATCGTCGTGGGATATTGGAAGACCATCAAATTCTCAGGTGCCCTGCCTGCAAAGCGCGTCAATGAGCTGCTCCAAAGGATTCAAAAGCTCCAGCACGCGGTCAAGTTCGCACGAGAAGAGGCCAACAGCATTGAAGTGGAAGAACAAAAAATTGGCAAGCGCGTCTTCGATTTCCTCTTTGCCCCCTGATGTTGTGACATCCCCCTACGAAGACACTCTCCCCGTATGACGAAGGTGCGCGCCTTCAAAGTACTCATCGTACTTGGCCTGCGCCTGCTCTCCAAAGAACACCTTACACGCCTCCATCAATCCCTTATTGTGTTCGATCAGGTCAGGTGGGTTGACCAACGCGACCTTTGAGCGACGACGCATAAAGTCATCCAAACATGTCACCATCTCATGACGTGCGATATGCTCGATCTCAACACGCATATAGTGTGTCCCTTCGAGCATCACCTCTGCCATCTTCGGATCTCTGCGGATCTCCTCAAGTAAAAACAGCGCCCGGATCGCATACCGACGCCACAGTCGCTGACTGAGGGGTTCTGGACAGATCTCTGGCGTCAACTCATCGAGTCCCATCAGATGGGCACGGTGAAAGAACTCTCGACGCATCTCTGGAGACTCACCAAACCACTTGAAGCCAAAATGAGGCAGCTCGATCCCAAAATCCTGCACAGTCTCACAGATCTCGTTGCCCACATTGAGACAGTCAGTGAGCTTACCACCGAAGATCGTGATGTGTCTTTTCTGTTCATCTTTCTCGACGATGTGCTTACGAGACAACGAAGTCCAGTCTCCATCGTCCTTCTTTCCACTGTTCGGTTCGACAACGAGCGGACGCACACCACACCGCTCCGCGAGGATATCGTCCCTTGTGAGGGGCTTATCGAGCTTGAGACGTTTGTTGATATTGCGCAACACAAAGTCACGATCTTCATCAGTGACACGTGGTGGAAGCGTGTCGACACGTGTATCTGTCGTACCAATGCAGGTCTTCTGTCCCATCGGGATCATAAAAAAGAGGCGCCCATCATCGGCAAAAAAGGTGAGGACACGATCGCTCTCAGTGATCCGATCGATCAACAGGTGAATCCCCTTCGAGAAGAGGTGATGGTGGGATGTTTCGATACCAGAGAGGGCGTTGTACTTGTCCGCAAAAGGACCACATGTGTTGAGCAAGGCTTTTGACGTAATCGTGAACTCTTCGCCAGTCATCCCCTCGCGTACACGGGTCATCCAGAGCTGCGTCTTCTCATCCCACGTCGAGCCTAGCGCTTCGATATAATTGGCCGCGATCCCACCGTGATCCATCGACTCACGTACAAAGTTGAACACAAACCGCGCGTCATTGTCGATCAGATAAGCGTCTGAATAACAAAATCCGCCTTGTGTTCCTTCTGTATTGATGATCGGCTCGGACTTATTGATGGAGGCTCGCGAGAGCAGATGGGGGATCTTGGTAAAAAAGTTCCCCATAAACCAGTACAGCCATGTCCCTGCGTACAAAAACCACCGACTGTGCCGAAACTTTTGATCAAGCGTCACGAAAAAACGGATCTCTTGGACTGTCGAAGGATAATGGCGCAAAAGGTGGTTACGAGAGAGACAGAGCTTGCGAACCAGCCCAAACTCATACGATTCGAGGTATTTGATCCCCCCCCAGACGAGGTTGGAGGATTCCTGACTCGTAAAGCCAGCGAAGTCATGTTTGTCGATGAGCGCGACGGATGCCCCCTGACTCGTCAAAGCCGAGGCCGAAACCGCACCGTTAATACCACCACCAATGATCAAGATGTCAAAGGTTCTTTCTTTGAGTTTTTCGATGTTACTTTCTCGTAACTTCATCCCATATCGCCTTTTCGAGAGAAAGATTGTTGTTTTTCAGTACGCTCAAATCGCTGCATTCATAGATATCAACTCGTGTCCACCATCGTCAAGGACAAAGCGACGAATACAATCGTGCCAACATGAAGCGTATGAGGGACAAAAAAGTCAAGAGCAATCCCAACACATTCGCGTGATACTGTCTGTGTGTTTCTGCCGGTGGAGTATCATGGAGGGAGGTGAGACGATCGAGACAAGAGGACAGGTAGAGGAAAGCGCCGTTAGCTAATCACCTCGCGCAACATCGGGAGCAACTTGTGTTTGCGCCTGTGTTTTGCGATCAACGAATTTACGTATGTGTAAAATTCGTGGTGCGCTTGTTTGTTTTGCTTGGCAACATCGTAGGCATCTTTGAGCCACGTGATCGCGTCGTCATACTCTTCGGCCCGGATCTCATCGATGATCTCTTCTGCCTGTCTTTTGGCCGCCGCGATCGCCCAGGGAGCTTTTGTCTCTTTGGTCCCTTCAAACACAACTCTCACGACTTCTGGCGTTTTGACATTGTCATTTGCGACACGAATCGCCTCATCGATCATCCCTTCACACAAATAAATTTGCGCGTGGGCTTTTCCGCGATCCATCTCTCTGTTGAGTCGTTTGAAGAGTTTTTCTTTCAGCTTTGGCCACTTCTTGGCAGACGTTTTATCCCGAATGATCTCGTAGGCTGCGAGTGAAGGGTTGCGTTCAAACAAAAAGAGCGCCTCTTCAGCCGAGGTTTGTTCTGGTTGAAGGACTTCAGCACAACCTTCAGTCCACTTTTGAAGATCTTCGATGCCAGCACCACCTCGCTTGATGCCAAGCTCTGCGACTTGCTGTGCGAGAGTCAGTTGTCCTCGCTGGTGAAGCGCCTTGGCAGCTCGTAGAGCGGCCTGTGCGTCTTCAATACAGTAAGGTGCTTCTTCCATGATCATGTCAAATCGCTCGAATTGAACGAGCATGAGAAAATAGTCCAGGAGCATTTGTTCGGCGAGCGCGAGGTTAAGAGCCGCGTCTTCTTCACCGAGGCGACCGAGGACCGCAAATCGAGCACGCGTCACGAGATCAGCGTATGCCGGGCGTCGCCCTCCCCACACAAAGCCAGCGTCTTCAAAATCACCGGCCATAGCGTCTTGCAAACGCTCATCTTCCCATCCTTCTTCGATCACAAACATCGCACCGTGGAAAACACGTACGTCCGCTCCCTCAGCAGCTTTTTGCCACGTCGTGAGCATCTCGCTCCACGTCTCTTGTTCGCCCTCTTCGAAGTCGATGGTCAACAGTGTCTCGACGAGTGTGCTCTCAAAGGTCGTCCAGAACTCGGGGACGGCTGTATTAAATTTGGAGAGGGTGTCCCAATGTTCGGCCCACTCAGAGATGAAATACTCAAGAATTTTGAGGGCGCGGGTGGGGTCTTGCGCATCGAGGATGACTTTGACTTGCGCGAGCATATCACGGAAGTCTTCAAAAATCTCCTCAATACACTCCGCTTTTTCGGCACGTTTCGCCTCTTCGAAGGGGATAAAGATGTCACGTGCGATTTTGCGTGCATTTTTGAGGTTGATTTTTTTGCGCTTTTTGGGGGGACGCGGCTTCTTGGGTGCAGGCGCCTCACGTTCTTTTCGTGGACGCCCGACTTTTCGCTTCTTCGTAGGCTCTGGCGTCTCCTGCTTGGCCTCTTTTTTCGGCGTTTTCTTGGCCTCTTTTTTGGGAGCCTCATTTGTGGGCATCGCGAGCTCATCGAGGGAAACAGGTGCTTTTTCGATGATCTTGACGCGTGGTGAACGTTTGGGTTTCTCTTGTGAGCGTTTGGGTTTCTCTTTGGTCTTTGCAGGGGCGGGCTTGGCGGGTTCCGCTTTGGGTTCAGGGGCTGCTTCAACGACCTTGATCGTTTGCGGAAGAGAGACAGGCTCGACAGCTTCTTTTGTCTCGCTGGCAGTGGTCGTCTCGACGACCTCATTTGTCTCGACGGGGACACTTGCCTTAGCAGCGACTGCGACGGGTGCAGGCGTAGGCACACTCTCTTTTTGGTTGGGGAGTCGCTGAGCAAGTTCATCATCAAGCCACTCGGAGAATTCTGGGTGGCGCTCGATCCAGGCACTTACAATATCGTGAAGGGTCTCCTGATTGGCCAGCTTCAAGAGCTCAGCCACAGGAGGTCTTACATCGATAATGCCGGGATTACGAGAACACATAAGGAGCGTCGCGGCGATGTGCTCACACTCGCGCCAAGGAGACTTGCACTGACACCGGGTTTTTTGGATCGATCCATCATCTTCGAAGAAGATCTCCACTCGGTAAGCCGGGAAGTTAGGCTCCTGAACATCAGAGACTAGTGTTTGTTCGCGTAAGACAACATGGAAGGTTGTGTTGTTTCCTAAAAGCTTTTCGCCTCTGTCATAAATTTTATTGCCAACACGTTTTTTGGTGGCTTCGTCACTCAATGCAAAATGCAATTGCACGATGTTTCTCCTTAACTCGCTCATGTATGGAGCTATCCTGTGAGAGTGTGTTTTTTGGTGAGTGTGATGATGAAAACAGTCATCAAACATATACACATCCTTCTGGATGCGGAGTTTGTGGAGCAATCAGTGTCTTCGACCCCGGCATTCTCTACATGTAGGAGAGGGAAAGACATTGCAAGCGACGCTCACACCCCAAAAAGGCACAGAAACCAAAGCACCTGGAGACTGAACTTTAACATTCTTTTGAAAACATCCAAGAGCTACTGCAGGACAACAACAATCCACTCTTTCGGTGGTGTGTTTGAAAGGACAATGAAACAGTGAGAACTGTCCCGAATGGTGGCTGTTACATTTTTCAGTCACCCTCTGATCTTGTGAACACCTGTGAGTTTCTCCACAAGACAATTGCGGAGTTTTGCAATATTTGCTCTCGGTGTCAAGGGAAAATCGTCTTTTTTGGGAATCACGTTCATTTTTTCTCGTATTTGTGTTGATATTCTCATATATTGGTGATGTGGTGATGAGTGTCAGTGTATTCGAGCTCAACATATCGACACTGCGTTCTCATATGCCGCGTAAGACGAGGCTTTTGCAAAAAAGACCATACAAAGCCAAGTGTATTGTATTGATCGACACAAAACATGTGAGGTTGTCTATGACATCGACATATCCCCCCAATCGTCCATCCAAACTGCGCGCGAGATTGTTTCGGGTATGGTCCCGATTGATGCTGCTTCGCAAAACCTCCTCCCAGGAACCGGACACACAAATCACACCCTCACCGAGTAAACAACATTGGAGGCGACGTGATTTTTTGGCCATCAGCGCAAAAGCATCTCTGCTGTGGTCTCTAGGCTTGCAGGCTTGTGGCCCTACAGAGCCAGTCGAGACAGAGGAGGAAAAGCAGCGCAAGGCACGAGAAAAAATCTGCCGCGCAGAGACCTCTCAGGACAACGCCAAGGCAAGCACGCTCCAGCCCGAAGCCACGAAGCAAGACGATACGATCTTCTCGTTTGGTGTGCAGTCAGGCGTCATGACCTCTTCAGGAGCGCTGTTATGGACCTTTGTAGAAGATGATACCCCTAAGCAACTGCGCGTTTGGCGAAAAGCAGAGGGTGACGATAGCATCCAACTCGTGATAGACCGTGAAGCGACCCCCAAAGAGGGTTTTATCCACGAGACTGTAGAAGGTTTAAAACCAGGTCAGCGTTACCACTTTGCCTTTTTTGCACGCGACAACAACAACGACACTGCGCGCTCGCGCATCGGCTCCTTTTACACAGCCTTCGCTGACAACTGTTTACAACCCATTACACTCGCCGCCACCGCATGTACCTATGTTAAGCGATACCCTGTCTTCAAGTCACTACAGTGGATGGCGAGGCAAGACATTCATCTCTCTTGTCACCTCGGTGATATGTCATATAACGATGGCGCAGAGACCAAAAAGGCATTTCATAACAAGTGGAAAAAGACGCTCCAGGCACCGGGCTACCCAGAATTCCTTGCTCACGCCGGACTATACGCGACATGGGATGATCACGAGAGCACTGACAACAGCAAGCTATATGACAAACCAGCGTCCTTTCGCGAGCTCGCCCGTGACA
>CEUF01038598.1_pt1 | contig 11080 bp, 2 predicted proteins | sample 531461 | NCBI WGS metagenome assembly CEUF01 (sample SAMEA2623350, study PRJEB7988) | marine metagenome | biome: marine biome (ENVO:00000447); feature: surface water layer (ENVO:00002042); material: "saline water (ENVO:00002010), including plankton (ENVO:xxxxxxxx)" | depth 5 m | reverse complement strand
GCTGCCCTATGAGTCCGACGCGCTACCAACTACGCCACCCCGGCTTGTCCATTCGTGAAGGCTAGACTCTTTGAAGAATGCGGACAAAATTATCATTTTTAATATTGAAATAATTAGAAAAATCATCCGTAGCATTCATGCACTCCCAGCAATCCGGAGTGCTATGGTCGACCTTCAAACCGCAATGGCGGCGGCTGCGACTGAACGCAAGAAGCGTGATGGCGCTGCCGGCGAAGAAAGGAAGGTAAGGCGAAGTGGTCCAAATTTGGGGATTGAGTCATTTGATCCTGTGAAGCACGTCGGCAAAGAGAAGGCAGATACTGCATCGATGTGGCTCGTTATTGCGTTTTCGATAGCTGTTTCACTGATGATGCGCTATGTTTTGATGCCAAATACATCGCCTGATAAATCTGATATTCTCTACCTAATGCCACTAAGCGCAATCATTCTGATACCACAATTGCATAGAATGGTGATGCCAGAGAGATTCCAAGAGCACTACGGTAAGGGAACATGGTTCAAGGCTGGTTTTCTCCATACATTCACATTTTTGGCCATGTCATTCCTGTTGGTTAATCCTCCAATGGGCGATATTGTCGCACCCAAATTAGCCAGCCATTGGGCCATTGCGACGGACGATGGCGAACTATTATTGTTCAATGAGGATTCGAGCAAGGATGGTGTAATTGAGTGGGTTGTTGAAAATGATGGCAGACTCGAAGGTGAAGTCTGGCTATTGTTTGCCTTGGCTGATAATGTAAATTCAGATGGTGCGGAAGTGTCTGTCGAACTCACGCACCAATCAGTAACTACTGAACTGAATAGCGATGAATTTTATTGGGCAAATAATAGTGACAGAATAAACAACGCAACAAAGACCGATAATTCCTCTGCACCAGAATTAGTTCCTCATGAAAAGGATCAACCATTTGCGATTAATTTAGGCTCGAATCTGGCGGTTGGCAGTCATGACATCCTTGTCACTATCAAAGAGGACGGGGATCCTTGGGAAAATGAGCGAACATACCGCTGGAAATTAGTAGTTGTTGAGGCGCTAGAGTCAGATGAGTCATGACAGTAGGTCGCCATAGTTTACAACTATACTATCGATAAGCGAGTTTATTTTCCTCTTATCGTGATTCTCTCTAGCGATTCGATTTATTTTCTGTTGGCGCAGTGCCCGAATTGGTTTGGCAAGCGGCGTCCAGCAGAGTAAATTTAGCAATGTTTCGGTTCCCATCAGTTGAAACTAATCGGTCAGACCTAGTATTCGATTTTTGTAACACCTTGACTAAAAGTGAAAGTGATTACTGCTTCAGATGCGTTACTAATCGAGCGGTAAGTGCGTCAAGTTGTATTTGTTCTCCACCGCCCTCGACCAATCTATAATCTACTTCTGCCATCCATTCTGTTAGGTCTAGTTTGGATTCCTCACTCAGAAAATCTGCAGAATATAATTCTCGATGTAGTTGATTGACGAAGTCAGTGCCGGCCAGGCCATACTTGTCTAGTAATTCCCTCAATCTTCGTCGGGCGGAGTGAAACCCATCATCACGACAAGCCTTGAGATACTGGTGCAGACTTTCAGGCGGTGCAGTTGCTGAGGTCTCATAGATGAGTTCACGTGTAACATCGTTACTCAACGCGGCTGATACTTGCAAGGCAGTAAGCGCCTTACGCAAGTCTCCTTGACTAATCCTCGTCAAGGCTTCTGCAGCATCATCATCAAGATTGATTTCTTCAATTGCGGCCACATGGTGAACTTGCTGGTGCACATCAGAATCAGCTAGCGGCCTAAATCTAAATACGGCGCATCTGGACTGAATCGGTTCGATAATTTTCGATGAGTAATTGCAAGATAGGATAAATCTACAAGTCTCAGCATACTGCTCCATTATTCTACGTAATGCACCCTGTGCGTCGTTGGTAAGGGCGTCGGCTTCATCAAGAAAAATAATTTTGAAAGCTGCGCCACCGTAAGGGCTGGTTCTAGCAAATTGCTTCACCTTGGTTCTTATGCTCTCCAATTTGCGCTCATCTGAGGCATTCATTTCTAGTAGGTTTTCTCGGAAATTGTCACCAAATACATCCTTCGTTAAGGCCATCGCAGCAGTAGTTTTCCCGGTACCTGGTGGGCCAGCGAATAATAAGTGGGGAAATTGCTTTTTTTCAGCATAAATTGTTAGCCTTTGCACCACTGCGGGTTGACCTCTGATTTCGCTAACAGAGCGTGGTCTGTGCTTCTCTACCCACAACTCGCTCATAGCAACATCATGATGGCGGACGCCCTTCAACATTATGATTGTCATGTCCTCAAATCACTGATTGAATCAACCTTGTATCGAGTGATACAAATACAATCTAGGGAAAAGACAGTAAAAGGAGACTCCATACCGTAGATGAGTCCCATGCCGTACGCGTCCGAAAAACGTCGAGCACTAACTGCGATTTTCATCGTATTTCTATTTATTTTTAGCGAAATCCTGGTTGCTGAAAATGATGTTCATAATCAATTAGGCGACGAGAATAAGGTTGAATATTCGCTGTATCAATACCCTTCCAACGCTGAGACATTCATTAGTTTGCAAGACCCGGATGTAAATTTCAATTCAGCCAATGATAATTTAATTGGGGTTGATTCACTGCTCGGGACAGAAACTAGGGGTCTATATCGATTTATCAACAATCTTACTGCTGCATCTGATAGCATTATCAGCGCAGAATTAACGCTGACTTGTGAAGTTGCCACCGAAGCATTACCCGGAACTCCGCCTGTGTTATATCCAGCCACAATAATTGCAAATTTTGCGCCGCTTGAAGTTACTTGGAACGAAATTGCCGATTCCATAAACTGGCAATCGCCGGGCGTAGAAGGCAGCAGCGATCGAACTGTTTGGGACACACCATCGACCGTTACCCAGTTATCTGGTTCAATTCATGAGTATTCGCTTAACGTGACTAAACTTGCGCAGACCAGTTTAGACCTTGGTCGTAACAAGTTCGATTTTGTAATTTCAGCCATTGGTGGTGAGTTACGTTGTTTCAAGAGCGGTAACGGTAATTCGGCATATGATCCGGTTCTGAGCATAACTCACTCAACTGGCGCACATGGGGACGGCGGTTCAGTGACGGTTGATTTCCTTGAAAATGGCCAACCTCTGATGACAGGGGGACTAATAACCCAGCCAGATACTCACCCGATAATCTCCTACGATTCGTTAGTTGGTTCTGACGTTGAGTTTCAATTCTCACTCGCTGATGACTTTCGCTCTGTGCTAAGTGATAACTGGCTATATTCAACCATGTCATACCCGTTCACAACTACAGGCTCATCGGGTGAATATGATATTCCCGCATCCGAGGCGTTTAACATCGGTGACTCGATTTTCTATCGATACAGAAGCGTTGATTTGACCGCTAAGTTATCAGACTGGGAGTCTGGTTATTTCTTACTGCCTGGATACACAGTCACCAACAATAACGATGGTACCGCAACATTGAATATTTCTAATGATGACTTTAATCTTGATGGTTTCAAATTAATCGAAGATACTTATGTTGCTAGTTCAAGCCCCAATCAACAAAGTAGCTCTGGCGTTATGATTATTGAGAATGCACCCACCTCACAGAGCGTTATACACCTCGGGGTAAACCTGCACCTGCTCGGACTGCAAAGTGATATTACCGTCCTCGATGCTAATGTTGAGTTAACTAGAATTAGTTTCCAAAGCAACCCTGTCACGCTATCTATGCATGAGTATACGGGGACAGCCTGGATTGAGGATGAGGCAACTTGGAATTACGGCAGCATTGGTAACACTTGGTCGAATGCTGGAATGGACACGATTGGTTCTGCGGAGGATACTGGAATTAACTCAAATCAGGCTAGTGACACATTTGCCATCAGCGTTCATGACTCAGCTCAGCAATTCATCGCTGCTAGTGGCGACAGTAGAATCGATTATCTCCTTACAGGTATGTTACCGGGTGAACAGCCTCCATCCCAAGCAAGGGGCGTATTATTTTTCGACGGCACACACCCTAACACACTAAACTGGCCCACTCTAAATCTGACATACTCACTTCCTGTTAACACCTCGATAGCGGAATCCACACTGTTGGAGCCGATAGGTGGCCAGACTACATGGAATGTCACTGGCGGCAACCTATCAGGGAATACTACACCTGTAATGACTTGGGAGACCAGTGATAATAGCCAACAACATTCTATCCTACAATTGGCAACCGACCCATTTTATCGAAATTTGATCCACGTCGAGGACTCAAGAACCAACGGTAATCCACCGACTAATTCCGATGGTTACGCAATACTGGGAACTTCAGCACTTAGCACTGGGTCAGAGTATTTCTGGCGGGTGAAGCATATCGATAACGATGGTTTGTCAGGGGTTTGGAATGAGACCTCTTTCTTTGTCACTTCTATGACCTCGCAATGGCTGGGCGGCTCATTGCACAAACTTGTAGTCACGGCCGATTCCGAACCCACAATTTCCGGAACACCGGACTTTGCTCATGCAACAATCAGTAGCAGTTCACCAACCGGCAACACATTTGGCTATCCTTACATTGGTGTTACAGATTCGCAATCAAGTGGTAAATCGAATGGTTTGCTGGGCTTCGACATCAGGAATTACCTGCTACCAGATGGTTTAGCAGTCGTAGGCTCAGAAATTACCTTGACTAGCACTTCTGTTACGGGCACTAACCCTGATTTGGGCGTTTGGGAATTGTCCGTTCACGATTGGAATCCACAAGAGGTAACTTGGCTTGAATCATCAGCTGGTGTGTCATGGGGCAATCCCGGCGCTAGTGGCTCTAACGATCGTGCAAATCTGCTAGATTCAGTGGTGCTAACATCGACAGGAGACCACACATGGAATATTACGAGCGCAGTTCAGGATTCTATGAGAGATAGTGAAAGGCTTGACCTGATGTTTGAGGTTATGCCAGGACAAAACAACATCAACACCTTATTTGGTTCTCCGTATTCATCCTCCAACCAACAACCGTCAATCGAAATTACCTATGCCCTTGGGTCAAACCAAAAACCACTCCCACCTACTGCTTCTTTCCCGGCAAATGCTGAGTGGGTATTTGTCAATAATTCAAGCCTTGAAACCGAGGCAGGACCGAGTTTTCACTGGACTCCAAACAACGTCGTGCCAATTTCCGGCTGGGGCTTAGAGATAGATACCACAGAACAGTTCAATTCTCCTGACAAGCGTTCAGTATCATCCTGGAATGACCCTGGATTTGACGTTGCAAATAACATTTACCAGTTGCAATCAGACCTAGAAATTGGTAAGCAGTGGTTCTGGCGTGTTAGGGGGTTATCCTCCACATACCAACTTGGGGAATGGTCATCAAATTTCCATTTCTATCTCCCAGACTTCAATGTCGACTTGGTTGATTCTACTACCTATACAACTGAATTCTATCACAACAGTGCCATAAGCAACAGCAATGTTTTGGAGTTTGTCGACACCGCAATACTGGATGCCAATGTTCCATCCTCTATCAACCTAAACGAGCCATTTTTGGAGGTTGGTACTACAGCAACCGGATTAAATTCGTCGATGCTGCTAAAGATTCCCATTCCGATTGAAATGCATCCAGAGAACGCCACAGTTATTGCTGCATCACTAGCGTTGGAAGCCACGCCGCTCTCAACCTCAGGTATTCCAATAGCGGTGAGAAACGTATTACAACCATGGAATGAATCAGTGAATAGCGTTCAATACAACGACACCTCAAACTGGAGTGAATTTGGCGGTAGAGGAATTGGCTCAGATGTATCCGCTCCGCTAGATATCCAAGAATCGGTTAGTGGTGAAATGTCATGGGATATCACCCCACTGGTTCAGTACGCATTTGATCAAGGTCAAACCTATATTTCAGTCATGCTGTACGCCCCAGCTTCGCAACTCGGTGAATTGGTTTACTTCCATTCGTCTGATTATTCAAGTGAGCAACCTACGGTAAATTTCACTTGGTCCTATGGTAATAGGGATTTACCATCAAGCACTGCTGTTTTGACAACTCCAGCGCCAGGGCAGATTTACTTCAACCAAACCTCGCATGCAATAATACCTGACCTGCGCCCAACCTTCACTTGGCAGTGGCCTGCTACTGCCGCAGTAAATCCAGATGCTTGGATAGTCGCGTTTGATTTAGATCCAAATGATGACATGGCGGGCCAGCTAGTATTTGATTCCAGAACTGATTCCGCATTATTTGACTTAGTCAATCTAGAGTTCACCCCAGATGCTGACATCGACTTCAGAAACGATATTTACTGGTCAGTTCAAGCGGTGAACAATTCAATGTATGGGCCGATAAGCCAAGACTCAAGTTACTTTATTCCCAATACAGTGGGGGCAGAATTATCACCAACAGACGCGATTATTAGTATACAAGATGGAACGATATTTTCTCCAACAAACTTTCCTTCAGCAACTACCGATACCTACCTCGATGAAGGTGCTCCGACCACTGCACAAGATACCAATGGGCTGATGATTGGCAACAGCTCAATAGCAAATACTAATGTTTCATCAACTACAGCAATCGTATCGTTCAATATATCAATGCTTGATATGCCATCAACTTATGAAATTCTAAGCGCGGATCTAACTCTTACAGCAGTTTCTGGTTCTGGCAGCGTTGAAATTTCCGCGTCCAGAATGTTCACTGCGTGGGATGAAACCGCAACATGGGACAACAATACTGCGGGCAGTCAATGGAATGAGACCGGTGCACTGCGAGGCTCTGATTCAGACTTACCCGACTCTCTAGTGACGGTAAGTGCAACTGGGGAACACACTTGGAATGTTACAAGAATAATGCAATTGTCCCACGCAGCTGGCAGTCAAGAAGTGTCTATCCTACTACAACCAGAGATATTTAATTCGCCAACAGGAGTCGTTGACGGCAATTACATCTTTGCCGACAGTGAAAACGTGACGCTAGAAATTAGGCCAAAATTAACCCTGGAATATAGAACTGTTGAGCAATGGCTGGCTCCATCCCCATCCCTAGTTCACCCGGCAAACTCTGCCACTTTGTGGAACACTTCATCTTACGAATTAGTTGGTCCAGATTCGATTGAATTTGATTTCAACACGCCACTGTCAAACGTAACTAATTGGCACATTTGTCATGGTCAGGAGTTACGATGGCTCGATTGTGAGTCTTCATCATCTGCAGACTCCGAGTTTGCTTTTGATTCAGCAACCAATACATTCCTCCTAGATGATTCTGGTGTAGTGAACGATAACTTTGGTGATCAGTGGCAATATTGGCGAATTCGAGGCGATCAGGACCATAGAGTTGGTATCTATTCACCAATCTTCCAATATCGAATGAGCGACGCGCAAGCAGAAGATGATGGATTTGGTAACTACACGGTTGAGTTGTCAAGAAACTCAATCTTCCAGAACACTGGTGATTTGCCGCAAGTTGTTGATGCAACAACAGATAGCGTAAATCAACAAGATAACTATGGCTCTGACTCGACCTTAACCCTCGGTTACTCATCTGCTACTGGTGGAATGAGTCAGGCATATTTCTCCTACGACTTGTCAGACATATATTTCGATAGTTTAGCAACGCCAATAAGCGCATTATTAGAACTTGATTTGGCTTCAAGCACACAGAATATCGCTCCAATAGATGTTTCAGTGTTTGCCTGTGATACTTTTGACGAGGCACTCATAACCTTTGCCAACTCGCCAGCATGTTCCAATTCAGAAATTACTCGCGCTACCATTTCAAGTTTCTCTGGAAGTACTATCCAGTGGGATATTACTGATTTACTACAAACTAATTTCTACACAAATAATGATTCAATCTCTTTTACCCTTGCTCCAGCAGCAGGCGTGACTAATTCCGTCGACTTTTACAGTTCAGAAAGTGGTATATTTGATAGACCAGTCTTGCGTTTAACATACATAGAAAACATCGGTGGGCTGACTCCACCATCGCAAACAGTACTCAGTAGCCCTGCTAATGGTGAAGTGATCTATGACACTAGTTCAGAAATTGTTCAATCCCCACAAAGCGTTCAGCTAAACTGGGTTCAGAGCAGCGATGCGACGGATTATATCCTATACATAAAAAACCAAAATAACATTAATACATATGATTCAAGATTCGATGCAGCAATATCAGGTAACACCTTCACATCAAGCCAATTCCAGCCCGGAGAAGTGTATGAATGGTGGGTCCAAGGAGTCAATCAAACAATACCTGGTCCAGCATCGCAGCGCTGGTCATTTGGTATTGGCAACCCTGACCATTCATACAATGATGATGGAACGTATGTCTACACAGTCCGTGATTCTGCTGATGTGGCCGGATATTCACACATGGACATACTAGATAACACAATCACAGACGCTCTGCCATTGGCTAACTTTGGATTTTCAGAGGACTTAGCTGTCGGTAAAGGATGTTACAATACAGTCGGTTCAGTATGTGACACGATTATCTCATTAGACATGTCACAAATACCTCTAAGTAGCGATCAAACAATACACAGCATTGAACTTACATTCAGTGTAGACCAATGGGATTTTTCTGGTGGCGCTTATGCAATCGACTTGTCTGTACACCAATTCCTAATCAGCAATTGGAATGAACTTGGTATTACTTGGAATACCACTGGAGCAACACCCGGGCCAGTAGCAGGTGTTGATTACATTTCGACACCACTTGATCAGGGAACATTCTATGGAACTAATTCTAAAATTGCGTTCCAAATTGCTACTGATTCGTTGGTCTTAACCGATAACATTCTACTAATAATCCGAGGCAACCCATTAAGCTCAAGTAACTATGACGGCTTTGTCAAGCTGCACTCCTCTGACGACTCACAGTTGAATATGAGGCCCAGCTTCAGGGTTTTCCATACCAACATTTCAAGTCTGAACATTACCTCGACAGCATCTAGTTACAATGCTGACGATAGTTATTCATTCTCGGTGCAAGGCATAGACTACAACGGTAATACAGTGGCTGGCGGACTGCCTAGCGGTGCAAGTATAGAATGGTCGACAACTACTGGAACTATCGCCGGAACCGGGGCTACGACCGCTGAATTGACTCCAACGGTAAATGGTTTACAAACCATAACTGCGTGTTATGGTGTTATTTGCACCGATTATGTAATCGACTTGGAATCAGGTTTGCCAGTCGAATTATTTGCCTCACTTAACCAAAATTCAGATGTTAACTCGGTAACGATTACTGCTGATGAAACCGTGCCAGTTTATGCATATGCCGTTGACCAGCACGATAACTTAGTCACCAATGAGATAATATCTTTCGTCCCAAGCAACGGTTCTATTGACTCAGCGGGGTTATTCTCACCTTACACCGCTGGACAGCAAACCATAACCGCTGAGTGGATTGGTGCGGCATCAACATTACAGGAAGTTTTGACAGTTGAGGTCCTACCTGGGGTACCGGTCGAGGTTGTGCTCTCTGGTTGTACAGAAATCGTAACCGCTGATACGAGTTGTGATCTATTCGGCTCAGCATTTGACCAATTCGATAATGTGGTCTGGTTCGATGATGTCGTCGGCTACACACTCAGCGCAACCGACGGCGAAACTATCGAGATTATCACACCGACCCCTCACAATGTGCCACCAAGTCAAGAAGTCTTGGTTGGTGAATACACCGGCAACTTTGTTGGACAATGGACAATTACACTGGATACTGATTTAGGCATTAGTGATAGTATAACCGTTGATGTAACTCATGGTGCGCTAGACTCATTCACTCTAACAAGTTCCTCGCCAACGATAACCGCTGACGAATTATTATTCATCAACGCAACTAGAATAGACGTACGAGGCAACCAATTACCAGTCACACTACCGATTGAGAATTGGACCAATGTCGCTGATGGCTCGATAACACCGGGTAGTACTGCGACATGGACGCCAAATTCACAGGGCACTAAAACAATCACAGCATCCTATCAGGGATTGTCCACCTCTGTTGAGGTATTCGTTGTTAGAGGCGTGATTTATGACCTACAGTTGATTATTGAAGATGATGTTTCAAATGATGGAGTATTTTCGATAACTGCTGATGATTCCATAACTGCTTCAATAAAGGCCCTCGATATTAAAGGCAATCAGTGGCTGGTTGATGGTGAATGGAGTTACTTCCACCCAGACTTTGCTGATGAGTCAGTGTTGAGTAGCAACTTCTCGCAAGAAATCACTTTCAGCCCAATTTTGGCATCAAACACACCCTATACAATATCCGTCGATCACCAAGAAGGCGATGTGGTAAAATCAGCCAACTTCGTGGTTTATGTATCAGTAGGTGATATAGAAAATTTCTATGTTTCTGCAATTGAAAGTAATGGTGTATCTTACGAAGATGTCGATGAATACGATATTACAGCAGATGATTTTGTTGAATTTGGAGTATCTACTTCTGATACCGACCTTAACACGATAGACAATCCTCAAGTTACTTGGCTTATTGAAGACAAGTCGACTGGTAGTATTGAAGAGATAACTGGATATATGCAACAAAACGGCTTAATTTGGCACGCTGTTGATGTCGGTGAATATGAGATAACTGCATACTTGGTCAATAACCGTGGTTTTAACCTAAGCTCTGAATTTATCATCGTAGTCGGGCACGGTGTCCCAGTATCACTTGCGCTGCAGCAATCAGTTACCACCCAAGATGCAGGTAACTTTGTTGATTTGCAAGTAACTGGAACTGACTCAGATGGCAATCAATTCCCGCAGCAAGTCGTATGGTTCGAAAACAATGGACCTGCATACAATACTAACTCAACAGACACAGAGGGACTTTACCAGTTTAACGGCCGCTCTGCGGGTAATTATACCCTAACTGCAGAATATCTAACATTATCTTCCTCGGTGAACGTCGAAGTATACTCGTTGAATATAGTCAAGAATATCAAGAGTAACATCAGCACATTAGAACTAGAACAACTTGAGACGATAACCGTCCAAATTGAAGCATATGATGATTACTGGAACAGGATTGCGGTTCCTGATTCTGCAAG
>CEUF01032145.1_pt1 | contig 11107 bp, 10 predicted proteins | sample 531461 | NCBI WGS metagenome assembly CEUF01 (sample SAMEA2623350, study PRJEB7988) | marine metagenome | biome: marine biome (ENVO:00000447); feature: surface water layer (ENVO:00002042); material: "saline water (ENVO:00002010), including plankton (ENVO:xxxxxxxx)" | depth 5 m | reverse complement strand
AAGCCGATATCACCCCTAAGATTAAAGCAATGCTACACGTACCAATTACTAGTAAAATTGAATTTATTGAGTATTTTATTAAAAGATAGTCATAAACATGCGTAAAATTATCATTAAATCCAAGAGTTAAACTTGAAAAAATAAAGATTGCAGGCATAAAAAATATTAAACCTATAATCCATGGAAATATTGATACAAACTTCAAATTCATTTGTATTAGCCTTAGTGTTGCCAATTATAATATTATAAATATATGCTGGATACAGGGGAATTTGGTTACTGCCAACCAACTCTATCCATTAACTTCACAGCCTCTGGATTATATTTGCCAAGCTCATTTACTGAAATGGTATCCTCCTTAAATTTACCAAATTGTGCGATCAGAGGATTAGGATTAATATTATCAAGTATAGAATATTCAAAAGTATTGTTTACTATATGCCTTTGAGCCCTCTCGCTCAGTAAAAACTCAAGAAATTTAATGGCATTTTCTTTATTAGGAGCGTATTTAAGTATTCCTCCACCACTTATATTTACATGAACGCCACGGTTATCTTGATTGGGAAATATAAGCCTTAGCTTGCTTGCAGCTTCCTGTTGAGCTTTTCCACCTTTACCTGCAAGCATAACTCCTATGTAATATGAATTTGCTATTGCAATGTCTGCCTCACCATTAGCTACTGCCATTATTTGTGCTCTATCATTACCCTGTGGTTTTCTAGAAAAATTTCTGACAAAATTGCGAGCCCAAGATTCTGTTTGTGAGATGCCATGATTGGAGATTAATGATGCAACGAGTGATTGGTTATACATATTAGAAGAACTTCTGATAGCAACTCTACCATGCCAATTTTTATTGCCGAGGTCTTCATAAGATATGTTTTTAATCTCTTCTTCAGAAACATTTTCTGGATTAATAAATAATCCTCTTACTCGTTTAGCTATTGCTATCCATTCATTATTTTTGCCTCTAAAATCTGATGGAACGGTCGAAAGAATTTTGGGAGAATTAATTGATTGCAAAAAGCCCTCAGACTGAAACTTTTCAAGGTTGCCAGCATCAACGGTAAAAAAAACATCACCGGGGGAATTTTTACCTTCTGCTTTAAGTCTTTGCATTAAGGCTCCTCCAGATCCAGAAATTATGTTTACCCTAATGCCTGTCATTTGTGTAAACTCTTCATATAACAGGTCATCTGCATCATAATGTCTTGAAGTATATACATTTACTTCACTTGCAAAGATTTCATATGACAAAAACAAAAGTGCCGTAATTAGAAGAGTCTTTAAATAGTTTGGCATAATTTTTAAAATTTTAATGAGAATGATTCTCATTTAGATTATAACAAATTATTTTTAATCCAAAAGTATTTAAAATGACCTAAGTTGAGGAAAAAATGAAAAAAACATTTTTATATCAAAATCATCTGGAAAATGATGCCAAAATAATTAATTTTTCTGGTTGGGAAATGCCTTTAAATTATGGATCCCAAATCGAGGAACATAAAGCGGTCAGAAATAAGGTTGGTATGTTCGATGTTTCACATATGACGGTATTTCAGTTTGAAGGTAAACACAAAATAGAATTTTTAAAAAAGCTTCTTGCAAATGATATTGGAAAAATCAATGGAAAAAACAAAGGACTATATAGTCTTATCTTAAATCATAAAGCTGGAATTATTGATGATGTTATTGCTTACCATGTTGAAAATGAATTTTTCTTAGTCTCAAACTGTGCAACTTATGATAATGATAAGAAATGGCTTGAAAGTAATGCAAAGAGCTATGAGGTTAATGTGAAACATAGGGATGACCTTGGAATTTTAGCTATTCAGGGTCCACTATCAGACAAGATAGTCTCTAAAATTTTAGATTTTAACTGTAAAGAAATGAGTACATTTGATGTTCAAGTCATAAATGAAGTCATTGTCGCAAAAACTGGATACACGGGTGAGCTTGGATTTGAGCTCATTGCACCTGGAGACATCTTAATAAAATTTTGGAAAAATATGCTAAAACTCAATGTAACGCCAATAGGTTTAGGAGCCAGAGATACGCTGAGAATAGAAGCCGGATATTGTTTGTATGGTACAGATATGAATGAATCTATTAATCCATATGAATGTGGTCTTGGATGGACAATTGATATGGGTGATGCTCAGAGGGCATTTATTGGAAAAGATAGTTTACAAAATATAGATATTAAAAAATCAAGAAAACTTGTTGGGGTCATTTTAAATCAAAAAGGTGTCTTACGAACTGGATATAAATTAACTGATGGTGATGCGAGGGGTGAAATTCTCTCAGGTTCTTTCTCACCAATACTGAAAAAAAGTATTGGATTTGCAAGAACTGATCCAGAATTTGGATTGAAAGGTAAAGTATTGATTAGAAATAATGCTTTAAATGTTGAGATAGTATCACCTCGCTTCATAAAAAAGAGATAAAATATATTTGTGAGTGATATACCGGGTGATTTAAAGTTTCTTTCTTCGCATGAGTGGGCTCGTGTAAACGATGACGGCACTGTTACCATTGGGATAAGTGATCATGCTCAAAATCAACTTGGTGATATAGTCTATGTTGAATTACCAGAAATAGGTAAGGAAGTTGAATTTGAAGGAGACACTGCAATTGTTGAATCTGTTAAGGCGGCTTCGGATGTTTATTCTCCAATAAGTGGTGAAATTGTTGAAACAAATGATGCTATAGAACAAGAACCTGAAATTATTAATCAGTCTCCCTTTGAAGAAGGTTGGTTCTTTAAAATTAGGCCCCATAACATAGAAGAGTTGAGTGAACTTTTGTCTCCAGAAGAATACTCAGAAATTTGCGAAGATTAAATAACTATGCCTAAAAAAGAAATTCTTGATAAGAAGAAACCTTCGTTTAGTAAGACTCCTAATAACTTAAATATTGAGGGGTTTGCCAAAAGACATATTGGGCTAAAAAAAGAAGATATTTGGTCAATGACTAATGAGCTAGGATTCAATGATCTGGTTGATTTTGTTAATGCCGTGGTTCCAAATAATATTCTAATTGACGAAACTAGCGATTCAGATGGGCTTTCTGAAGAGGAAGCACTCAACAAGCTTAAATCCATTGCGAAAAAGAATAAAATCTATAAGACATTCATAGGTCAGGGTTATTATCCAAGTTTTACGCCAAGTATTGTTAAGAGAAAAGTATTTGAGAATCCTGGCTGGTATACCTCCTATACTCCATATCAAGCTGAAATTTCCCAAGGAAGGCTTGAGGCACTTATAAATTTTCAAACAATGGTTCAAGATTTGACAGGTTTAGATATTTCAAATGCATCATTGCTTGATGAACCCACTGCAGCAGCAGAAGCAATGGCCCTTGCAAATAGAACAACAAAATTGAAGTCAAAACTTTTTTTATTAGATGCAAATTCATTTCCACAAACACAATCAGTTGTTATCTCTCGAGCAAGACCACTTAACATTGAGGTAATAATTGATAAACCTGAAAACTTCAAAAACTACGAGGCATTTGGAGCATTAATACAGTATCCAGGAAATGATGGCTCAATAAATGACTATACTGAAATTGTTTCTGATCTAAATAAAAAATCTATTATTGCTATTGCTGCGACAGACTTACTTGCACTCACTCTTATAAAATCACCTGCTGAAATGGGATTTGATATTGCTATTGGAAATTCTCAACGGTTTGGAGTTCCACTAGGATTTGGTGGGCCACATGCAGCTTTTATGTCTGCTAAAGAATCTTTCAAAAGATCAATTCCAGGCAGACTAGTTGGGGCATCAATAGATAAATTTGGAAATACTGCTTACAGACTTGCATTACAGACTCGGGAACAACATATAAGAAGAGAAAAAGCAACCTCAAATATCTGTACTGCTCAAGCATTGCTAGCAATCATGGCAAGTTTTTATGCCATTTATCACGGACCTGATGGTTTGAAGAATATTGCAAGGAGAGTTAATAATTTTGCTGAAAATTTTGCAAATATTTTGGTTAAAAAAGGGTACCAACTCAGGTCGTATAATTTCTTTGATACTCTGGTAATTAATACCGGAGTGGATACAGAAGAGATACTTAAGCTTGCTGAAAAGAAACAAATAAATCTGAGGAAATTTGATTCCGAGCATATTGGTATTAGTTTTGATGAAACTAGCACTGCAGATGACCTAGAAATCTTGGAGTCTCTTTTTGAAAAAAGTAATGAGGAGCTATCAAATTTACCGAGTATTTCTATTCCAGATCAACTGCAAAGAAATTCAAGCTTTTTAACGCATCATGTATTTAATTCTTACCACAGTGAAACTGAATTAATGCGATACATAAGAAAACTTTATGATAAGGATATAGCCCTTGATCGAGCCATGATTCCGTTAGGTTCCTGTACAATGAAATTAAATGCAACTTCAGAAATGTTGCCAGTAGGATGGGCAGAATTCTCAGAGATTCATCCTTTTACACCAAAAAATCAAGTAAAAGGTTATTTACAAATGATTGCCGAACTTGAAAATATGTTGGTTGAAGTTACAGGCTATTCAGCCATTTCATTGCAACCTAATGCTGGTTCTCAAGGAGAATACGCTGGATTGCTAGCAATTGATGCTTATCATAAAAATAACAATCAACCTAATCGTAATATTTGTCTAATACCTGAATCAGCTCATGGTACAAATCCTGCGTCTGCTCAAATGGCTGGCATGAAAGTAGTTCCGGTTAAATGTGACAAATCTGGAAATATTGATCTTGAAGATCTTGACCAGAAAGCTAATAACTACTCAGATAACCTTTCAAGCATAATGATTACATATCCATCAACCCATGGTGTTTTTGAGTCAACAGTTAATAAAGTTTGCGAGATAGTACATTCACATGGTGGCAGAGTATACATTGATGGAGCAAATTTTAATGCAATGGTCAATTTGTGTAAGCCTGGAAGATTCGGTGGTGATGTATCACACCTGAACTTGCATAAAACTTTTTGTATCCCACATGGTGGGGGTGGTCCTGGAGTAGGCCCCATTGGTGTCGTAGATGATCTAAAAAAATTCCTTCCAGGTGATCCGCTTAAAGTTGATAAGGCACACTCGTGTGGTCCAATATCAGGAACAAATTATGGTAGTGCCTCAATTCTTCCAATAAGTTGGATGTATATAAAAATGATGGGGGATAGCTCACTTAAGCTTGCCACACAGGTAGCACTTCTTAATGCAAATTACATTGCCAAAAAATTGAAGGGACATTATAAAATTTTATATACCGGACAAAATGACATGATTGCTCATGAATGCATACTTGATATTAGGCCTTTTAAAGATAGTGCAAATATTGAAGCAGATGATATAGCTAAAAGACTTATCGACTATGGTTTTCATGCACCTACTATGTCATTTCCTGTACCTGGAACTTTAATGATTGAACCAACTGAAAGTGAATCTAAGGCAGAGATTGATAGATTTATCAATGCAATGATCTCGATAAGAAAAGAAATTGAAGAAATTGAAAACAATGCTGCAGATTATGAAGATAATGTTTTAAAGAATGCGCCTCATACGGCAAAAGAACTTATTGCTGATACTTGGAATCACTCCTACTCTAGGGAAAAAGCTGCATACCCTAATAAGGATCTTGTAGATAATAAGTATTGGCCTCCCGTTGGAAGAATTGATAATGTTCATGGCGATAAAAATCTGATGTGCTCATGTCCAAGCATAAAGGAATATTCTGAAGATTAAATTTTTGGAAGATTAATTATTTCCCAACCATTTTCCAAGCATTTCTCCTCAAGTAATGCGTCTGGATTTACAGCTACAGGTTTTTTAACTCTTGATAGAAGTGGTAAGTCATTAATCGAGTCTGAATAGAAAACTGAATCATTTAAATCATAACCCTCTTTTTTGCACCACTGCTCTACTAATTCCAACTTTCCATGACCAAGAGCTGCAGGTGGAATAAATTTTGACATGCAAAATCCATCTTTAAAATAAACTTTTGTTGCGATGATATTATTAAAACCAAGTCTTTTCCCAATTACATCAACAATCAACTCATTGGTTGCGCTTGCAAGCATTAATTCATCGTTATCCGATTGATGTCCATGTATTAGTTTGAGTGCAAATATATTGATCATGGATTCAATGCACTCATTCAAGAATGAATGAATAATCTCATCTATTTGTTCTCTAGACATTCCTTTATAAGCACTAAGGGCAAAATGTGTGTAATCGTCAAAATTTAATTTACCCAATTCATAATCTTGATAATACGCTGAATTAATTTCTGTTGCTGACTCTGGAAGTATGTTTTTGCTAATAAGATAATTTACCATCGAATAATCTGAATCACCGTTAAGAATGGTATTATCTAAATCAAAAATAACTAATCTTTTTTTTTGAATCATACTTATGCTAAAAGATAATTCATCAGGATATAGGAAAAATGTTGGTTTGATAATCCTTAATAAAAAATGCAAAGTATTACTCTGCAAAAGATCGAAAACTGATAATTGGCAGTTTCCTCAAGGAGGTATTGATAAAAAAGAAACTCCGTTGGATGCAGCTTATAGAGAATTGTTTGAAGAGGTAAATATTCAAAAGCATCAGGTTGAATTAATATCAGAATATCCTGAATGGATTAAGTATGATCTGCCATCTAAATTCAAAAAGACGCCTTATACATTGAATGGCTTTAAAGGACAAAATCAAAAGTGGTTCTTATTTATGCTTAAGGAAGATGTGAACATTTCTTTTCATAATGATGTGAAACCGGAATTCGATTCTTATGATTGGGTAAATTATTGGAGCCCATTAGAAAAGATAATTTACTTCAAAAAAGATGTTTATGAGAAGGTATTGAAGGGCTTTTCAGAGAAATTTACTGAGCTATGTTTGAAATAGCTTTATTCATAGTAGTTGGAATTTTTGCAGGAATCCTAGCCGGCTTACTAGGCGTGGGTGGTGGCTCAATTATTGTGCCGACTCTATTTTTTGTTTTCTCATGGTTAAATTTTCCAGATGCAACAAATATTCAGATGGCAATTGCAACATCACTTGCATGTATTGTAATAACGAGTATTTCCTCAACTATATCTCACAATAAAAAAGATGGGGTGCGATGGGATGTGTTCATAGTGCTTAGTATAGGTATTCCGATCGGTGCATTTATTGGAGTTAATTTTATTTACCTTGTAAGTGATTTACTTCTTAAGCTGATCATTGCTGTATTCATAATTTATGTTGGAATATCCTCATTCTCAAACAAAAAAAGTGAATTCATAGAAATTAAAAGTAGTGCCCCTAAAAATATTGTAGTTGGTTCAATCATCGGATTATTGTCTATTCCACTTGGAATTGGAGGTGGGAGTTTTTGTGTTCCATATTTAAGAATGCTTGGTTTCGATATAAGGCGCGCTATTGGAACATCTGCTGCATGCGGTATTACTATATCAATTGCTTCAACAATTTTATTTTTATTAAAAGACAGTCTTGATAGCTTAAATCCAAATTTAGGTATTATTTATTGGCCAGCAGTTTTTTGGATAAGCATGAGTAGTGTATTTTTTACAAGAGTTGGAGCTAATATGTCTTACCGCATAAATGAAGAGCTGCTTAAAAAGATTTTTGGTGCGGTTATAATTTTGCTAGGTATATTGCTTTTTATAAATTGATGATAGATTTGCCAGATTTTTTCAATAATCCAAGCCTTATAAGTTTTGGCGCATTCAAGATCCAATATTATTCTTTAACCTGGATTATATCGGCGCTCTTAATATACTTCTTCCTAAAGAATCATAGAATTATTAGAGACCTAGGCCTTAACCAGAAAATAGTTAGCGATATGGTAATTATTTATGGGTTATTCTTCGGCGCAATGATTGGTGGAAGGTTGGGCTACATGTTTTTCTATGACCTTCAAAGATGGATTGAAGATCCTTTTAGATTGTTTTTCCTATGGCAAGGGGGTCTTAGTTTTCATGGGGGTTTAATAGGAGTAATTGTTAGTTTGTATGTATTCTCCATTAAGCAAAAAATAAGCTTTCTTGCCTTAATGGATTCAATTGCTATAGCAATGCCAATAGGTCTTGGGTTAGTGAGGATTGGAAACTTTCTCAATGGTGAACTTTTTGGCAGACCTACAAATGGAGAATGGGGATTTATCTTTCCTACTGATCCATTGGGCATACCAAGGCATCCATCACAACTTTACGAGTGTTTTCTTGAAGGAATAATATTGTTTTTTGTATTGAATTATATCGCTAGACAAAATGTTGCAAAGGGAGTTACTGCATCAGCTTTATTAATTTTTTATGGGCTTTTTAGGTTTATTGTTGAATTCTTTAGACAGCCAGATATACACATTGGTTTAATTGCGTTCGACCTAAGTATGGGTCAAATTCTATCTTTGCCGATGATGATAATTGGTTTAGTATTAGTTGTGGTATTTCAAAGAAACAATGCAACAATATCTTGATCTTTTAGAAGAAATTCTCATCAATGGAGAAACAAAAGACGATAGGACTGGAGTTGGTACTATCGGCATTTTTGGTGCGCAACTAAAATTCAATTTAAATGAAGGTTTTCCTGCTGTGACAACAAAAAAGCTTGCTTGGAAAGGTGTAGTGTCTGAGCTACTTTGGTTTTTGGAAGGATCAGATGATGAAAGACGGCTAGCTGAAATTAGATACAACAAAACAAGATCTGAGCTTGATGATCTTGATAAATACAAAACCATTTGGACAGATAATGCTGATAATCAAGGAAAGGCACTAGGTTACCAGAATGATAATCTTGTTAAGAAACTTGGTCCAGTATATGGCGTCCAATGGAGAAGCTGGAACGGTATAGATCAGGTCAAAGATCTGCTGAATAACTTACAAACAAATCCACATAGCAGAAGGCACATTTTAAATGCGTGGAATGTAAGTGAAATAGAGCGTATGGCATTACCTCCTTGTCATGTGATGTCACAGTTTTATGTAGGAGAGGATGACTCTCTTTCATGCCATATGTACCAAAGAAGTGCGGATATGTTTCTTGGTGTACCATTTAATATCGCAAGTTATGCGCTCTTAACACATATCTTTGCATCCATATTAGATCTTAAAGTTGGTGCTTTTGTTCACAGCTTCGGAGACTGTCATATCTATCTTAATGCTATAGAGCAAGTTAAAGAGCAAATATCTAGAAAGCCATTAAAGTTGCCTGAATTAGTAATGCCAAGAATTTATTCGATTGATAATATTGCAGAATTGAGAGTCAGCGAATTTAAATTGCAAGGCTATGAACATCATCCGCCATTAAAAGCAAAGATGGCAGTCTGATGAAGGAAATCATTTCACATGTAGTAGCCTTTTCAGAGAATATGGTAATTGGAATTGATAATAAATTGCCCTGGAATCTTCCGAAAGATCTTCAACATTTTAAGAATTACACCATAAATAAGTCTATCATCATGGGAAGAAAAACTTATGAGTCTATTGGCAGACCTCTACCCAACAGAAATAATATTGTAATTTCAAAAACTCTTTCAAATCTTGAGGGTATTTATGTGTGTGAAAGTCTCGATGATGCATTACATCAGGCAAGAACACTTAATAAAAATGCTCAAAATGAAATCGTTATGATCGGTGGGGCAAGAGTGTTTTTAGAATCAGCACATCTTGTGAATAAGTTAGTGCTAACAAAGGTTAAGTGTAATATTGATGGTGATGTGTTTTATCCTAGATTGGATTTTCAAAAATTCACATTAGAAAATAGTGAGGAACATAAGCAAGATGATTTGCATGCCTATGATTTTACAATTGAAGTACTTAGTAAAAACTAAGAATTTTGCTCAATAAATTCCCTTCTTAACGCAAGGTTTTTTAGGCGCACTTCTTCATTTTCAGAATATCTGATCCAGTTATTTGCAGTCTTTTTAACAACCTTGTCTTCATCACGTGCAGCTAATCTAAAATATTTTTTTGCATCATCAAATTTTTCTAGCTCAAAAAATGCTTGCCCTAATACCAAATGAGCCTGAGATTCTTTCTTGAGATTACCTTTTTTTAGGCCATTTTCTATAGCAATGATTGCATCTTCAATTCTGTCTTCAAAAAGATACAAATTACCAAGCAATATGTATGTCTCGCCTCCCTTTTCATCTAGGCTTGCAGCTTTTTCGAGTACTGGAATGGCTTTGTCAATTTCTTGAGCCATTCTCCATGCATCAGCAAGAAGTTTTAAATTTTTGAATGTCTCTGAAACGACTGGCTTAAGCTCTTCTTCTTCAGTTTCTTCATTTTTTACAAGCACCTTTTTGTTTTGACCATCAACAAGAACTTGGGCAGCCCAATATGGTGTTTTATACAACAACATAAGTTGAGCTAAAGATGTATACTCCGTTTCTTTATCAAGCAAATCTTTCATGTATGCAGTTTTTAATGTGAGCATAAAATCCCTTTCTCTATCCAACTGACTGTATATTCCACCTAATGAAATAAAATGATTCTTTTTAGGATAAAACTCAATTAAAACCTCATACAAAGGTAATCTTTTTTGCAAAGATTCCTCTTTGGTGATTACATTTTCCTCGGCCAACATCCCATAACAGGCAGCAAGTAGAACATACCAATTTTCTTTTGGTCTATAGCCCTCTTCCTCCATAGCAAATCTAATTGCTTCTTCTGCTGATGACGTAGCCTTTCGATAGTCTTCTTTATTGTAATATGCTTGCGATAACAAATAATGAGATTGAGCAGTTATTTTTTCAACTTCATCCATCCATTGTAATATTAATTCAATACCACGATCATAATCTTCGTTTACCATATTTAGCTGCGCGAGCGTTAAGAGTGATGACGTTCTTAACGGAATTGTTGCTTCTGGTTCATTCAACAACATCTCATATGCATTCATAGCTTGATCATATTTCTCTTCGCTAAAGTATATATATCCCCAGTAATTCCACATTACAGACCTATCATAACTTTTCATCTCAGATCGCTTGTTATACAGCTCAGTAAGAATCTCTTTTGCTTTATTCCAATCAGGAGCCTCATTGCCCTCATCATCCATTTGCTCAAGCGCTTCGACTATTTTTACAATTTTTTTTGCGGTAGATGCTT
>CEUF01124348.1_pt1 | contig 11135 bp, 9 predicted proteins | sample 531461 | NCBI WGS metagenome assembly CEUF01 (sample SAMEA2623350, study PRJEB7988) | marine metagenome | biome: marine biome (ENVO:00000447); feature: surface water layer (ENVO:00002042); material: "saline water (ENVO:00002010), including plankton (ENVO:xxxxxxxx)" | depth 5 m | reverse complement strand
CATCCTCCTCCCATGTTGCGCCAACTTTGACCGTATAATTACCAAGCTCTAACGCTGGGAAAACATAATACCCGTCATACTCGCTATAGATCACATCAACTTCCGCGCCTGTATCGGCATTAATCAGCATAACCTCGATACCGGGTGCCGCCTTGGGCTCTCCCTGCTCAGTCTTTTCAGAAGCCAGAATAAAGCCGTCAATCTCGCCAAGCTGCGTAAAGGCAATATCGACCTTAGCCGTCGTACCACTGCGCGGAATAATATCGACATAATCAAAAGCAGGCTTAAGATAAATACTTGGAAGGCTGCTTTCCTGTAATGAAAAACGAGTTGCGCTCTCGCTTAGACCATTAATGAAAATCACCCCGTTTTCATCAGTTGTGCCATCAATGATACCGCGATTGGAACGAAAACTGATATTCTTCAATAGCTTTTCACCTTCATCATATTGTCCGTTATGATTTGTATCCAGATAAGCCCGCAAGCCTACCGAACCCAAGCCCCCATCCCTAGCGCTGACCATATGATACTTACCATCCTGATCGGCTTGCAACGCCGTGCGCATCGCCACACCGCCAAAATACTCATTATCATTTGATCCACCCATATTGACATCAATAGAAAAATCCTCGAATTCCTTGGTATAGCGCGCATCAAATGTGCTGCGGTTTGCAGAAAAATCATAAGTCCCATTAAGCCGGATGCGACCATCGCGTCCTATTCTCCTATCCACTGTCAAACGGACATTACGCAAATGATCCTGAACCTGATCACCTAAATCATAAGTAAGATTGCTGCGCAAACGCCAATTCCACAAATCCATTGCCGCAACAAACTCACCATCAAAATTTTCTTGCGCACGGTTTTCAGACCATGTCTTTTCCAGCCTATTTGTTAAATTAACACGCGACACACGGGTCGAGATAGTTGCTTTGACCGAATCCTCATCCTTGTAGGTATCTTCCACAAAGCTACGTTTTTCAGCCTCAATATTGGCTGAAAAACGCCCGATCTTACGCCCGACATTTACACTTGTTACATCTTTCACCCTTTGATCATCTTCATGAAATCCTTCATAAATCGTATGCCCTGCTGAAATATTCGTCTCTAATATTCGCGTCGAAGCTTCAAAATCATAAGCGCTGCGCCCCTCATTAGCCCGCATCAATTGAGCCTGCGTGCGAATGCCTTTAAATCCGGTAATAGCCGTAACAGTCGCCGCGCTCTGCTCTTCTGTTGAAACACTTCTGGCATCACTACCGCGGAAGACACTGCCGCCCAGTGTAAAGTTTTCGCGCACACCATAAAAGAAACGCCCGCTCGCCCCGAAAGTAGAATCGGTACGGCTATCTTCAGCAATTGGAATGAAATCCGCTTCTGGTTGCCCGACTGAAAAATCATAAGATTTTTCTCCCTGCCGTAACATCCTCGCCCCACGAACAATGCGCTGGGTTTCTGTCCTTGTTTGCCCCTCCGGCCCATAAAGCACGACCTTAAAAAGATTAAAACCCTTGATCAGAGTAACATCTTCAAAGCTATAGCGTCCCGTTTCATCAACTTCCTGAAACCCGACAAAATGATTATTGCGGTATAATTCTACATCCCAACCAATCGGCGCATCTCCGTCAATAATAGTGGTCTCCGGCCCGAAAGACCGCGTCGTGCCCAATTGCGATTCTGAAGAAACTGAAAAACCGCGCCCTCTTTTGCGGGAGACTATCAAAGGTACATCTGGAAAATCGACATCCCCGAAAGCCACCCTTCCGGCATTTAGCGGTCCAAGCAAATTATTACCTGGATCTCGCCGCTGAAAGGTAAGTGTTGCCGTTTGCAATTCACTCTGGTTCTGGGAATCTGTCACACCCGCCAAGGTCATCCGCGTTCCGAATTTCAGGAAATCCCCACTTGTTTGGATTGAGGTTGTACCCTGAACATGATTATCGCCCAGACTATGACGGTATAAAGCCGATTGTTGCATGACAACACTAGGCAGAGTAAACCATTTATAAGGCATCAACTCCGCAGAACTGTAATCATAACTTTGTGCATCCGGCATATTCGCATATTGCTCGGCCCGTTTTTTACGCTGCGCCTCCTTCTCATAAGGGAAAAGCTGATCTGTTTTGATATACCCGCGCAATGCGCCCAAATCGATTTCAATTTGAAGATCAAACCATTGCTCCAAAACACTGGCCTGCACATAAATATCCTCATAATGCGCTTCAACATCTCCCTGATCCAGAGGAAACTCCTGACCGCGAGTAAATGCTTTATTCTGCTCCAAATCCAAGCGGAACGCATTACCGTCTTCAATAAACCATCCTTGTGCGTAACCGCGTGCAGGATCAACATCAATCTTAAAACTCAGCATACGCGACAAAGCCCCAAGCGGGAATAAAGCATCCTCTAATGCCGCGCCTTGCGGTAAATAGCCTAAAAAAGCACGACTACGAATTTTATCTTTAATATGAAGTTCAAGGATAAGGAGCTCTTCCTCGGGACGCTCCACTTGTGATATGGCCGCAAAACAGGGTTTAGCATTTGCCATAATGCCAAAGACAAGAAAACCAAAAATATATACCAGAACCGTAAAAACGGCTCTGGGAAGCTTACCAGTCATGGTCAGTTGCAGTTAAATCCTTCCCGCGGGAATGCGAAAAGGTAAAAGAGATTAGTCGATTGACAGTTTCATTTCCTTGACCGGATCGGTCACGGAAACATTCTGATTAAAGAGCTTGACCAAAATTTGTCCTCCTTTCTGAAGCTCTACACCATCAAGCAACTCTAAAACAAAACTGTGATTTCGTTTGTCAATTTCACGGTAAATATAAACGGGTCTTTGCGCCGCAGCCTTTGTAACCGTTCCATCAGGCGCAATATAATCCGTATTGATCAAAGCATTGCCCTGCCCGTTACCAGAGCGCCCTAATACCATAGAAAGCATATATTGTCCGCGCTCATTTCGTCTAATATCCAGATCCGAGATATCAAGCTGTGTTTTAATCTCACCCTTGGTCAACGTCACAGGAATCGCCGTAGCATAGGCAATCTGCGCCTTCATTCTGGCTTTGGCCTCGGTATCTTCTTCGGCGACCAATTCGTTACTACGCTGTACATTTTCCAAAAACTCTAAATGACTATGAAATTGACCGTCTTCAGTTGCCGGCGATATACGTGCCATAATTCTAACAATCTGAGTTTTGCCTGGCGCAATATCAAATTGCCGCGGCACAAAGCGAATCATACGCTTTGCAGAATAATCAAAACCATCAACCCGCGTTGTCACACCGCTTTCCGTCATCACCAGATCATGAACCGATAATGTGTAGGACTTGGGCGAACTAGACGTGTTTGTGACGCGCACTTCCTGTATCGGGTTTTGATCGCTTATATCCACCCGTGTCGGCGCAAAAAACAAAACAGCTTCGGCGCTGGACTGTAATGGGCTCAAAGCAAATATAAAAACAATGAAAAGAGAGAGAAAGAAATTGCGGACCATTAAACTACCTTTTAAGTAAAACACACTCTCATAAAAGAGCTTAAATTATTGAACGACAATAGACAACTGAATTGGCGTTCCCGAGCCTGTTGTATTATAAACGCGGTCACTGGGCAATGTAATAGCGCCCGTAATAGCAATCTCGCCCCCAATAAATATATTAGGATCACCCAAAGCATCCATATCCAAAGTCGTCGCCACAGCATCACCCCCGCCAACACCATTACAATCTACACCACTACTAAATGCTACGCCTGTATTCACGGCAATCTCGACATTTACAATATCCAGATCGGTCGCCGTAGGATCAGTAAGCTGCGCTGTAGAAGAACATTTAAGCTCCAGAATTCCAGTATCTGGTGACGTCACTTGAATAGCACCCGCATTCCCGTTATCTCTGGCCACCAAACCAAAGCCGGTCGTCTGGACATTACCATCTGTCCCCAACTGGATATTCCCATTATAGGTCGTATCAAAATCTACTGTTCCGAAATTGATATTGGCGTTACTATTTATAACGACTTGCGCCCGCGCCAAATTTGCAGAATAAGCAAAACTTATACTGCTTATAATCATCAGAAATAAGGACTGATAGCTGATGCGCAAAAGATCCACCATAGACAGTAAAAAAGCCGCGTACATAATGTACGCAGCCCATTATAAGCTGATAAAGCTTTAAAACCAAGGCTTATTGGTAAACCAGACGGAATGTAATAGGATCACCGTTTGGACCAGTTGCTGTGCTATAAGGTGTAGAACCACTACTACCGTTAAACACGTTCAATGTGATATCAAGCTGGGATCCAATATATAAAACCGGGTTAGGCGAAGCACCTGTATCCAAAGATACAGCACCAACACCAAGGCCACCACATGTATTGGCTGCTAAAGCATATGTTGTTGCAGAAACATCCCATTTTACTTCTGTAATGTTGACATCACGTGTACCATCACTGATCACGCCTGTTGCATCACAAGTTACGTCAATTGTGTTCGCGGCTGATGTAATACTGATCTGACCGGCAGCAGGTGTACCTGATGCTGTCATGTTTGTCGGACCAACAGAAAAACTGACTGTGCTATCTGGCTCAAGTTCCATCGTACCAGTGTGACCCGCAGCATAGTCAATACCTGCGAAATCCATATCACTGTCTTTTACCAGTGTAACCGCAGCAGAAGCTGTTAACGTCGCATCAACATCAACATCCGTTGCACTTGCGTTAAATGAATAAAAACCAACAGTCGCGCACAAAGCCGATGTCAGCAAAAGTTTTCTACTTATCATGTTGTTTATCTCCTCTAAACAAAGCCGAATTATAACAAATATTTACACAAAAATTCTTATAGGAAGGCTACAAGATCAATGTAGCTTTATAATTATTTATTGTAAACAGCATTTTTCAAGGTATTAGAATATTTTCCATTAAAAAGCTTAAGATCCGACTAATTTTTTAACCGTATTTGTAAGCACATCAAACTTAATTGGCTTGCACAAAACTTCCGAGGCCAAACCACCTACTGCTCCGGCAACATCATTTGCCGCAGCAATCATACCACCACCTGAAACTGCAATTGTTGGCACATTTAAACCCTGAGCTTTGATATAATTTAAAACATCATACCCGTCTTTTTCAGGCATAATCAGATCAGTCATAATCAAATCATACTGTTCACCGGCCTCAAGACTATCTATAGCCTGCGCACCATTAATTTTCGAAACGACATCATAATTTTCATGCCTGAGGATTTCGCATAGTAATTCACTCAAATCCTCATTATCATCAACAACCATTATACGTTTCATGATACTCACCTTTTTAATTTTGAATATTTGATTTGCAAATAAGAAATTAGGAACACCCTAATCGCCGAAGCCAGAGACGATGCAGGATTTTTTCGCTCATTTATCATCTCGCAAAGCTGGTGAACATTGCATTCATGCTCCTCTGATACTTGCTTAAGAATATTCCAGACTTGTGGCTCCAAAGTCACGCTAGTGCGCGTATCACCAATACGTATATTTCTTTTAACAATTTCGTTTGTTTTCAGAAAAACAGATGCTTCAGCAGTTTCCAAAAGCTTTTTTACCTTGCCCATTGGCGATCCCCACACTAATATTGATCCCAGACAAAAAGATACTACCCTAATTAGAAATTTATTTCCAGCATTTTATATTAGGAAAAAGTATTTTAATACTTGATCATTATATATTTTTACATAAGTATCTTTTGTATATTAGTATTCCTATACTTAGGAATATAATTGTTTAAAAACAACAGCTTATTAAGAATTATTTACCTTTATGTGCTACTATAAATACGTGGATGTGAGAGGGACTATATATTTTCTGGCGAGCTTTTTTGCCTGCTTTTTCTGCTACCATAATATTGCAAAGGCAGAAACAGCTATAGGCACAGCTTTGGTCGAGATCAAGACTCAATTGGTTATTTCCGAAGTTACCCCAATGAACTTCGGAACAATTCTGGTTGATGAAAACGCAGACACGATAACATTGGGTCTTTCCAATGATATTACCATTTCAGGCACCTCAAGTACCGTTGGAAGCACAGCACAAACAGGAAGCTTTTCTGTAACAGGCACAGCTGATTCGTCTGTATCAATATCTTTTGCAAACGGGAATTTAACCGGAACAGGTAACGCCATGAACATCACAAATTTCATACATGACGCAGGCAGCTCCCCGCAATTTGACAATAGCGGCAATCTCACCTTTGCTATCGGAGCTGATCTGCAAATCAATAATAACCAGCAAGGCGGATCCTATACAGGCACATATCAGGTTACGGTTAATTATCAATAACCCTGATTACATCTCCCTCATCAAGCGGCTGAAGCTCACCACCCAGTCCGGAAGCTCCAGAAATAGCCTCACCCTCTAATTGTGTTAGCTTTTCCAAATAAGACGGCGCAAACGGGCATGAATTCTCATAAGCGGTCATGACACAATCGCTCTTTTGACCTGAATAAGACGCACAAATCTTTTCAGCTATATTTTTTTCAACCTCCAAGAAAGCCAGATCGTATAAAACTTCACCACCATTATCTTCTTTTTGATTATCCGACATAACATAGACAGGCTCGATATTCTGGTCCAGATCCTGCGGAAAGCGCCTATAAAGATTTTTCAATAAATTGTCTCTGCTCTTTTCTGCCTTTTCTTTCGGAGCAGCAATCGAAATCAAAACATCCGCCTTATTCTCATATCCTGCATAATGCACAACAAATTCGTCAACACTGGCAAACGGATTATCCGGCTCCAGCACAAAGCCCTTAGATGAAACCGAGCAATATCCAAGCTTTCCTAGTTGTTCGGAATCCGGCTGCATGTCATAAGCGCCCATGGGGATAGACCCTGCAAAAATAAACCCGTCAAATTCACTTCTAATGCTGCGAATAACTTCATTGGTATCCTTTGATTTAATATGGATCTGCACCGATGATAAAGGATCACGATCATTACGTTTTACAGCCGTAATTAACCCATCAACTTCGCCCTGCATAACAACCGGATAATCGGCTTGCACAATCTGACTGGGGCGCAGCATAATTTTTTGCGGCTCGTTAACAGAACGCATAAATGGATCAGGAAGCCCGCCTTCATCAAGAAAAACCGTATTATAAGCATAAGATCTGACATTACTAAGGACAGCATAACCCTCTTTATTGGTTTTTTCATTCTTGTCAAAACCTGTACCGGCAAAGCCCACACCCTCCAGCCATTCATCCCGCTCGTCAAAAACCCCGTTCGAGTTATAATCATAAAAAACCCGCGGCGCTATGATTCCCGTATCAGCCATTGGATCTGACTTCATAAGAATTTTTCGTGCATAAGGATCAAACCCGAGACCAAAACTGGTATTTACCAGAATAATAAATTCATCATTATCATCATAACTTCCCGTAGCCCCTAATTTCAGTTTATCAAAATCATAACTCCCGCCCAAAGTTACACGATGAACTGGATCATCCACACCCGAACGGGAAACTCCAAAACGAAGGGTTGTCTTATCTTCAAAACGCCAATCCGCATTAAAAGTAAGATTTTGCAAACCCGCATCCGGCTCAATAGCATAACGCGCCGTCCCCCGCAAATTAAGCTTCTGAAGACGGGAACTAACCTGCAATGTTGCATCTGTATCGCGGTCTTTGCCTTTTTCAAGAGCTTGAAAAATCTGTCCGGTAAAACGGATTTTTTTGAAATTCTTGGTAAAACGCGCATCCCACTCGGTTTTTCGGTGATCTTCTCTATTGGTAAAATGCCCGACATTGAGCGTAAAAGGTATATTTTTCACAAGAGGCAAAAGGCCGGAAACCTTAAGCACACTCTCCCGCTCCAAATCCCCGATAATTTGACCGCGATCCGTTTGCTCGGACTCAAAGGTCTGATAATAATTATGCTCTGCTTGCCAGCGCAAACCTTTATAACTGCTTTGCAAACGAACACCATAAGCACGGCCATTCTCCCCGCCACCGCGTGACCACGCATTAGACAAATCCATTCTTATTCCCTTGAAAGAGCGGCTATAGCGCAATAATGCATAATTTTTTCTTTTACCTTCCGTCGTAAGCGTTGCTAAAGCGCCATATAAAGAAGATGTATCTGTCAAACCATATTCTGCTTCGCTGGTCAGACGAAACTTGCCAAAATCTTCCTCCGCTGCACTGGAATCACGATTTGTAAACAGGTTCTTTTCATCTTGTATCGTATTCACTTTATAATGAATTTTACCCTTCTCTACAGGATTTGCCGGCACATAAATGCGCTCTTCCTTAACCTCTTTTTGACCTTGGGGCCCATAGAACACCAATTCAAAAACATTAAGACCGGGCAGAACATTCAAATCATCGAAAACATACTCTCCATTTTCATCAGGCTCCTCAATAAACCCTACTAGCTGCCCGTTTCGCATCACATCAACTTCATAGCCAACAGGCAATTCCCCGCGTAACTCTACATTTCCCGATTGCGCGCCGCGATTGGCATCAATAGGAATATTCGAAACCTCTACACCACGACCACTAGCCCCTCTGGTCAATAAAGGCGTTGAAAATGTGTTGATGTCTCCAGCCTGATATTCTGATAAGCCTACCCCCCATAATTCTCCATTAATATCCTTACGACCAACTTTAAAACGAATATCGGGGCTTTCCTCATCATTTGTTGCGTAATTCACACTTAAAGACGCATCCTGTCCCGCGACAATACCCGAGGCGAGCTGCGTTATTCTGTAAGAGGCTCTTTCATCTACGCCTTCCGTATTCTCATATCTGGATTGCATACTGACATTGGCAAAAGGAATGGAGAAAAAAGGCGCCGCCGCCTCCATAATAGGCAATTCAGCCTCATCGATCTGAGTCCCACTTCTAATACCCTCGCGTTTGGAGTCTCTGGCTTTTCGTATTTCGAGCGGCAAAGGCTCCAAAGACTTTACCACCAAACTTAGCTCGTTAAAATCAAGATCAAGCGTAACCGGAAACCATTTTTGTAACTGCTTCAAAGAAACATAGACCCCATCCGCATGACGCTCCACATCAGAGGAACTTAAATCATAGCTCTTACCCTCAATAATCGCCTTGCCGGTCGCCAGATCAATATTAAATTGTCTGCTATTTTCTAAAAACCAACCCTCGACACTCAGATTATCCGCTGAGATGGTAGCCGGAAATTCAAGAGCATCCAGAAAATCAATCAACGGGATAAAATACTTGTCCTGATCCAGATCCTGATAACAAAGAAGCGCATCAAGCAAGAGATACTCACCAAGCTTGAACGTCAAAATCAGCAAATCCTCATCAGGGCGAGTAACAATTTCTGCTAAATCGGATGACACAGGGTTATTTTGTACCACTTGTTCTTCCTGCAAGCCATTCTTTTCGACTTGTCTTTCTTTATCGATCTGATCAGGTTCTTGCTCCCCACCTTCATCAGCTTGAACTTCAGATACCAAATCGACATTTGGCGGCGGCACAGCATCCACAGGTGCAGGCGCAGATAACGGCATCTGTCCAGTTTCCTGCACACTTTCCTCGGCCAGCAACTTCTCGGCCCTAATATCCGCCACAGGCATGACATCATCCGAATGAGCCAGCGGCACAAATACAAAGCCCAGACAATAAAGAGAAGGAATTAAAGTGCTTGCATAACTATTTGGCAGAAAACGTAATTTCAGCAGGCGGAGAGTCTTCGTTCTCGCCTTCCGCGCCGAAAGTAATACGTATTTGTTTTCCAACCAAGTCAGTTGCATAAGCAGAATCAATCCTTAACGATACGGTACGCATTGGAACAGAAAGATACGCAGCAACGTTTTTGAGAATAGCAATTTCCTGTGACCCTGTAAAAGCTTTTGCAGTACCCACTATGGATTTATTTCCGCTACGAATCAGATCAAAATCCAGAAAAGTACCATGCTCATTCTTCTTTAACCTCGGATTTTCCAGCTTGACTTGCGCCTCCAACTGGCCCTTCCGTAAAATCACAGGAATACTAATGCCAAAAATTGCCTGCACATTAATACCCAATTGGCCTTTTGATGCCGAATTAGTGGCATCTTTTGCCGGTTTTGCCTCTGGTACTTCCTGCACCAATAAGTGAGATCTATACTCTCCATCGGCAGAATTCCCCCGTAAACGCGACATTACCCTGATTTTCTGCGTTTCCTTGGGACCTAAAACCACCTGACGGGGACTAAAGCTCAAAACATCCGATGCAAAAAACTCGCCATCTGCTGGCTCGGTAGCCTCAGTGAGCTGCCCATCTTGTGTCATTCTTTTATTCACCAGTGAAATACGGTACTTTTGTTCAACATCTCCACGATTGGCCAAAATAACTTCCCGAATCCTCTGATTTTTATCAAAAACAAGCTTCTTGGGCGTAATAATCAGACCGCCGCCCTGTGCATAGACATGATAGCTTAGCCCTGTCATCAAAAGGCAAAATGTAAAGAACAATACTATCCGTTTCATGATAAAAACCCTTTCCTAAGGAAATAAAAAATTCATAAATAATCAGCAAAAACCGTATAGCTGCCCGTATAGCCGCCCCCTTGCTGGGAAGCCCCTATCGTCAAAGAAGCCCCGACATTAAATGTTATCGTACCATTAGGTGGAAATGCCGGCGAAGCCCCCGCATCATGCGTAAAGCTACCCAAAGGCATATTACCCCCCGGACCTGTTAACACATCACCCGAACTAAAGGAAATAACAAAAGCTGTATTCTTATCACCTTTTACTGTAAAAAAACCGGATTGAGGTGATCCACTAAAAATAGTCATATTTTGACTAGACAAACCGCCCGACGGAGAAAGCGTAACAACATCACCCGCACTATCAGGGATAATAATACCAAAGCTCATCTCCCGCAATTCTCGAAAAGAGCCAATTGGCCGAGCCAATAAAAGCTGTGACGTAAAAAAAACACTTACAAAAAATAAAAGAAACAAATATTTTTGTTTCATAATAAAATCAACCTCTTACAAAAAAGAAATATCCTATCGTCTTTTAGACAATAGGATATCTCCACTCCCAAAACAATTGGTAATTAGTAATCCACCGTCACAGTGTAAGTACCTGAATACGCGCCCGCTGTCTGTGAGGCATTAACCGTAAGAGCCGCACC
>CEUF01048107.1_pt1 | contig 11147 bp, 9 predicted proteins | sample 531461 | NCBI WGS metagenome assembly CEUF01 (sample SAMEA2623350, study PRJEB7988) | marine metagenome | biome: marine biome (ENVO:00000447); feature: surface water layer (ENVO:00002042); material: "saline water (ENVO:00002010), including plankton (ENVO:xxxxxxxx)" | depth 5 m | reverse complement strand
GGTAGGAGGATGAGGGCAGTCGCGGACAACCCAGAGCTGGCAGCCAGCAGTGGAATTAACGTCGAGAGAGTCCACATGACGAGCTCCTTCCTTTCCGCTGGAATATCCGGTGTCGGGGGCGGCATTTTTGGCATAACTCTGCTCTTCAAGCCCATCACGGCATTCTCCCTACTACTCCCCTCTTTCGCAGTCATAGTGCTCGGGACCATCGGATCCCTACCGGGTGCGATAGCCGCAGCGGTCATTATCGGGTTCGTCCGGGCAGTTTCAGGTCCGGTTTTGATCGGTATAGGGAACCCAATCGGACGGTCTGGATACAGCGCCTTGGCCGAAGTGATGCCCTACGCAATCATAATTGCAATACTCCTCATTGTTCCAAAGGGCATTGGCGACGCATATGACCGTTGGAAAATAGAGCGTCTCCGTGACAGAGCCAAGTCCACGAAGCCCCCAGATCACCGCCTTTCAGCCATCCTAGGACTCCTTCTCGGCCCCCTAGGAGCACACCACTTCCACCAGCGCAGAGCCGGACGCGGATTCAGCACACTTCTCGTGACATCCCTCGCTTTCTTCATCGGTAAGTCAACATCATTCATCCGAGACCACTCCTACCCATCCGGCTCAGTGGTTGCCCCTGATAGCGTGGATCCGGGGATAGCGGCGCAATGGGTGTCGCTCATCGAGACTGAGCAATCAGTAATATCCGTGATGGGGACTATTGGTGACATACTTTGGCCTTGGGTGCCCCTGTTAATTTGGGCATTTTGTTTGTATGAGTCCTACTTGATCGCCTATCAACGATACAAAGACCCCATTCAGACACTCAAGGCGAGGTACCACTCATTACTCTCCAGCATATCCACTTTGAGAGCCACAACTAGAGAAAAGGGCGACTCGCCGATACTGAGGGATAGGATCGAATCACTCAGAACCAATCTCGACTACAGGCTAACGACCAGAACAACCTCCATCGGAGTTTGGATGGGAGAGAGATCCACAATTCATATGGAGAGAGTTGGGCTCACACAGGGGAGGAGAACCGAAGCTGGATCGAAATCTGCCTTCAGGATACTGATGGCGGTGCTCCTGCTGTTCGTGGTCTGGCTACCTGTGGACCCAGCCTCCAACTTCATGTTCGCCAAGACCCTCCAGGTGTCCAACTTGGTCACCTTCCTCTCAATCTACCTCATACTATCCCTCTCGCTCAACTTGTCCACTGGGTACACAGGGCTGTTGAACTTCGGCGTGATTTTCTTTGCGTCCATTGGGGCCATCGGAGTTGGAGTACTTACTGCCCCGAGCGATGTGGCGGGATATGGCTGGCCAATCATCCCGGCCTTGATATTCAGCATGATCGTAGCAGCCATATCTGGTTGGCTACTGGCCCTCCCGACAGCTCGGTTGAGGGGCGATTACTTCGCCGTTATTACGATCTCCTTGGGCGAGGTTGTCAGAATCCTCTTGTCGGGGGAGCCCCTCTTGAAGACCGGCACCACTCAGGGTGCCATAGGGGTTCAGAGGTACCCCCAGCCCCTCGAGGTGTGGTGGTTCTGTGGCCGTGGCAGCAAATTAGATGCCAACGGCGTGGAGCTCTCGCCCTTCGCGTGCAAGAACGATGAGACCATTGACAGCGTAGCCAGGACGATTGGCGAGATCCTCAACTTCGGACAGCCCGCACCCTACTACCTCCTCCTGGCGATCATGGGCCTGATTTGCGTTGCAATCGTCTGGCGAGCCCTCTCGATGCTGTACTCTTCACCGTGGGGCAGGATTCTCCGATCGATCAGGGAGGATGAGGACGTCGCACAGCACCACGGCCACGACGTCATGACCCACAAAGCCTCGGCACTCGCCGTTTCTGCCGCAATCGCAGCATTCGCTGGAGCATTGTTCGCGTGGTACCTTGGCTCCCTGCAACCCTCATTCATGCAACCCTCAAGAACGACGTTCCTTGTCTGGGCAGCCTTCGTCATCGGAGGGGCGGGGAACAACAGGGGCATGCTTGTCGGAGCGATGATCATCACCTTGAACGAGTTCGTCATCAACAGACTCGTGGCAGCCCAATCAAGCTCGAGCCAACCTCTTCACGAACTCGCTGTATCCATCGACACCGTTTTTGCATGGCTCGTCTCAGAACCACTCCAAGTCGCCCTGCTTATGTTGACAATATCCGTCATCGGGTATCTCTTCAAGAGGAACGCTATCGCCGAGTCGTCTGCATGGATGGGTTCAGTGTTCTTGCTGATGGTATGGCTGCTTCACCAGCGATCCATCGACGAGGTCTTCAGGGGCGACATACAAGTCAACCTCGCTTACGTCAAGGTGTTGATCATTGGACTCATCATCGTGATATCCCTGAAGTTCAACGAGAGGGGCCTCCTCCCAGAGGTGCCATACCGACCTGAAAGGCCAAGCAGAGGTGATCCGTCGTGAAAACACCCGCTCTGCGTGTCGATCGCCTCAGAAAGGAGTTCGGTGGACTCGTTGCCGTAAAGGATGTCTCGTTTGACGTTCAAGAGGGCGAATTCGTCGGTCTGATCGGCCCAAACGGATGTGGTAAATCCACAACCTTCAATTGCATCTCGGGACTACTAGACCAGACCGAAGGCAGTGTTGAGGTCTTTGGGACCGATGTTTCGAAGATGCGGCCGGACCAGATCCAGAACCTCGGAATGACAAGGACGTTCCAGCATACTAGGCTCTGGCGTGAGATGACCGTCATTGAGAACCTACTTGTCCCCCCGAGGAACCAGTTCTCACCAAGTTTCCTCGACGTAGTGAGGTCAGGTCGCTCACATCCGTCTGAGGTCGATAGGCTCGAGAGGGCATTCCAGGTGCTCGACCTACTTGAGGTCCCTCACATGGCGAACAATCTTACCAGTGAGCTCTCAGGCGGCCAGAGCAAACTCGTCGATATCGGACGATCGATGATGGGGGAACCACGTCTCCTACTCCTCGACGAGCCCGTCGCGGGGGTAGCAGGACCGTTGGCGATGAAGATATTCTCGAATCTGCGAAAAATTGTCTCGGAGACTGGAATCTCAGTACTGATTATTGAGCATAACATGGATTTCATCTTGAGACAAGGCGTCGATAGGATTGTTGTCATGAACGAGGGTGAGATACTCATGGTTGGGACACCGGATGAAGTTAGGTCAAACAGGGCGGTAATAGAGGCATATCTTGGATCAGATGGCCGAGGCGGGGGTGTCGAGAATTGACGCGTGTATTGGATGTCAAGGGCCTCACCGGCGGTTACGGATCTGTGCAGATACTGTATGGCATTGACATGCACATCGATGAGGGCGAATTCGTGACAATAATCGGCCCGAATGGATGTGGGAAGTCCACGTTCATCAAAGCCATATTCGGTATCGCTGATTACTACGAGGGACAGGTAAGCTACAAAGAGAGGAGAATCTCTGGGATGCGTACCGATCAGTTGGTTAATCTGGGCATCGCATATGTTCCACAGGTAAACAACGTCTTCCCATCGCTCTCCGTCGAAGAGAACCTCCAGATGGGGGGAAACTCACTATCTGGGAACATCCTCTCTCAGCGCATCGAGCGAGCCTTGGACATGTTCCCTGACCTCCGATCTAGGGAACATGACTTGGCAGCATCCCTCTCAGGGGGAGAACGCCAGATGCTAGCAATTTCACGGGCCCTCATTTCAGACCCAAATTTCCTGTTGTTGGACGAGCCTACGGCTGCACTCTCGCCGTTGTACCAGCAACAAATCATAGAGAGGATTGACGCACTCAGGGAACAGGGGATAACTGTACTAATAGTCGAGCAGAACGCGAGATTGAGTCTTGCCAGATCCGATAGAGGATATATCATGTCCAATGGCAAGGTTGTGCACACTGGGGATGCGAAGGACATTTTGTCCGACCCGGAAATTGGAAAGTATTTCCTAGGCACTCATGACGATTAGTCAGTCAAGCACCATGGAGACAAGATCCCGCAGTAACTCTAGACTCTCCCCCAACCTATGCCCATCGTCGACCTCTACGATTTCGACGAATGGTGAGGATCTCATGAACACTCGAGAACTTTCTATCGGCACCACATCATCCAGTAGTCCATGTAAGATGACTGTCCTATGATTCACCTCAGGCCAGCCCAAACGACGAGCGTCTTCCATGAATGTCCATGGAATTGATACATCTTTGTCCCAGCCTAGCGGATGGAAGGTTTTGATCCCGACTTTCTTCCACTCCTCTAGTTCAGAATCACCGATTTGCTTCGATAAGGTGTCATACACTCCAAAAGCAGGTGCTAAGAGGACTATCCTCAGATCTTCTGAGTACTCTTTTACCGCATTTGCAATCGCAAGCCCACCGAACGAGGATCCCATCAGTACATCAAAGGGACCATCATTGTCGATGGCCTCCCTCACAGTCTTTACCTGGGACGACAATTCCCACCCGTTTCGCCTCATCTCCAGACTGGTCACTTCCCAGCCCAGTTCATTTTGCATGTATTGTGGCTTCGTACCATCTGGGAAGCTCCACAGCCCATGACAAAACAATACGCGCAAGTTCCGACCTCCTTATGGTTGATCGAATTCAAGCCCGAGGAGCTCGACCCCCTCCAACGGGCAACGGGTCATCGAAGCATGCTTCATCACTCTGATGTGGATTTCTGCAACAACATGCACTGTCGATTGAAACATATGTCCGGCATGAACGTTATTGTCATCATCCGACCAACAACAGTGTATGTGGGTGAACGCCTCTCCAGATTGCTTCCTAGCCACATTCCCGGATAAGCTAACTAATTCGGAAGGCTGATCCAACATTCGCCTCTGGTACACGCCATCCTCATCCATGAATCCATACAAGTTGCCTCGAGTTCGGCCTATACCGCTTGTGATGGCAGCCGCATTGAACCCTAGATCATCTGCTAGTATCTTCAAGGCAGCATGTATCTCTTCGCCGGGATCGAGCCTAACGAACAGATCACTATCAGAGCGAGTGTAGTCCACGACATCACGAGTATGATCAAGTCTCTCAAGTTTCCCCACTCGGAGAACAAGTGAAATTCCTGCAATAGAAGACAAAGCGGATTTGAGTGAATGCATGCTTTTCCACCGGAAACAAGGGGGTGTAGGAAACTATCCGGTTTCTTCATAGGCCTCCAGCGCTGGAGACGAGAGACCGACCGAGGAAACCACATGACTCTACTAGCTCCGGATGCTAAGCCTAGATGGCGGTCCTTCCTCGAGGACGTAGTTTCAGATGATGTCCAGAGAATAGTCTCCGGTCAAACCAATCACTTGGAGCTTAAATTCCACCAAATACAAGCCTTCGATCCTGATTTTGCGGACATCCTACTCCTCCAACCCGATCACATACTCAGGGAGGGATCGAATGCTCTGAGAACTTATTGCATGGAAATGGGCTCCCAGCAACAAAGCGATCCATTCATCCGAGTCAGTAATCTTCCCCTCGATAGCAGAAGGGTATTGAGGAGCGTTGGCCATGCAGACGTTCAGAAGCTAATCAGCTCTGAGGTTATTGCCACCAAGGTCAGTGAAATCAAACCACGCATCCATCGAGCTGTATTCCAATGCTCATGCGATTATGAAACCGAGATCATGCAAAGGGATCACACTGAATTGGAGGAGCCACTCCAATGTGGCGGATGTGGTGAGAGGAAGGGCCGTGTGAAATTCACACTCGTCAAGGAAAAATGCTCGTTGGTAGACAATCAGAAGATAGAGATCCAAGAGATTCCGGAACGAGTGCCCAGTGGGGCCCAACCTAGCAGTGGGATGGTCATCTTGGAGGGTGATCTGGTAAACAGAGTCCTCCCTGGGACAAGAATAATCGCAAACATGGTGCCTCAGATGCACTCCGAGAGAAAAGGAACGAGGAAAACCCCCCTGTTTGAGATATTCTACAACATGGTAAGCATGGAGACCGAGACCGAACCTTTTACCGAGATCAACATAGACCAAGAAGACATCGAGAAGATACTGAAACTAGTCAATGACCATCCTGAGCCGGAACTCCTCAAACTGGTGACCTCCTCGATTGCACCCTCCATATTCGCAACTCCCGGACTCTATCAGGTTAAGAGGTCACTCGCGCTTCAGTTGTTCGGCGGCGTATCCAGAATCTCACCCGATGGAACGCGCACCAGAGGGGATATCCACATTCTTCTGATGGGGGATCCGGGTGTGGCAAAGTCCCAACTACTGACTTACATGTCCAATCTATCTCCTCGAGGAAAGTTTGCCTCTGGAGGCTCAGTCACATCAGCAGGTCTCACTGCAGCTGCGGTAAAAGACGGGTTCTCGGATGGGAGATTTGCATTGGAGGCGGGTGTTTTACCTCTTTCAGATCGAGGATTAGCCGCCATCGATGAGTTCGATAAAATTGGAAAACAGGAGAGAAGCGCGATACACCCTGCAATGGAACAACAAAAAGTAAGGGTTGCAAAAGGAGGGATTACTGCCACTCTCAACTCTCGATGCGCAGTTTTGGCAGCTGCTAATCCAAAAAGCGGGCGATTCGAGTATAGGGGAGGCAACGCTAGCATAATGCAATCGTTTGCCGAGACAGATCTTGAGGCACCGTTAGCATCCAGGTTCGACCTAATCTGGCTCTTGAGCGACATACCCGATAGAGGCCTAGATGAACGGATAGCCACCCACATAATTAGGAACAGGGCTTCTGGGTCGAGCGAACTCCAGATCGAGGACCAAATGGGCAGCATCGTAAATATAGAATCCGAAGAAATGACAGAAACCGGCCTCGATGATAACGATCACCTAACAACCGGGTTCCTCAGGAAATATATCGCCTACGCAAAGAAGAACATACATCCAACCATTGACACAGAGGCTCAATCCGAGATCGTGAAATACTATATTCAAACCAGGCAGAATTACCAAAAAGGCATGATAAATCCAGCAACCAGTGATTACAGCCTAAATTCTACGAAGGGCGAAAACCAAACAGAAATATCTGTGACTGCTAGAGCACTTGAAGCACTGATGAGACTCACAGAAGCCCATGCTAGGATGCACCTCAGAGAAGTCGCAACGATCACAGATGCAAAAATGGCAATCAGCATATTCAAACATTGGAGAGAAGAGTCAAACATCAGGGATGAGGCTGAGCTCCAAACAGGAATAAGCAAGGCAGGACAAAGCAGCATCGTAAAGCAAATCATGAGGGAAATATCAGTCGAAAACGATGGAAAGATGCCCATTAGTAAAATTCTGGACCGCGCGATGCTGAATGGGGTTGATGAGGCCACAGTGCGGACTCTTGTGAGTAAGATGCAGCAAAATGGAATTATCTACCAACCACCTAACACTCCCGGAACCTACGAATTTGTATGATAGCAGCATCGAACCTATGAGCAACCATCACTTGGGAGACACATGGTGACCTTAGGCCCCTCTGGCGACGTGGGTAACCCTGATGGTCTGATTCCTGAAGAATTAGGCTTCATGTGTGGCATCGAAATCCATCAACAACTTTCCTCGGGGAAGTTGCATTCCCGCCAGGATGGACTCTTGTATGAATTAAATCTGAAAGAAATTCCAAATGATTGGAATAGAGTTAGAAGGAAGCAACGTGCAGCGCGCGGCGAAGCGGGAAAAATCGACACTGCGGCAGTTTTTGAACAAAAAAGAAATAGATCTTTCATATACGTTCAAACACCAAATTCGGGTCTGATTGAGCTTGACGAGGCCCCTCCCCTACCACTTGACCCGAAAGCACTTGAAACAACCCTTCAGATTTCCGCGATGTTCAACGCAACCCCCGCCCCTCATCTCCAAGTCATGAGAAAAACGGTAGTTGACGGATCGAATACCAGCGGCTTTCAGAGAACAACGCTGGTAGCGACTGGCGGAAAATTTGAGGTCGAAGGGACTGAGGTTGGAATATCCGTAATTTGTCTGGAAGAGGATTCAGCCAGAAAACTGGGGGAACAAACCAACCCAGAAGGACAAGAGGTGACCTATTCACTGGACAGGTTGGGGATCCCCTTGGTCGAAATAGCAACCGATCCTGACATAATTTCTCCAGAACACGCTGAGGCAGTGTCGAGGTATCTGGGGGGGCGTCTTCGGGACACTCGTAGCGTACGGCGGGGCTTGGGCAGCATCCGGCAGGACCTCAACGTAAGCATCGCATGTGGCGACAGAGTGGAAATAAAAGGATGCCAGGATCTGGAATGGATCCCAAGAATCATCCGTATCGAGATGGCCAGGCAACTCCACCTTTTTCGCCTTGCAAACGAACTCAGGGCGGAACAGGGGTACGAACCGCTCCCTGACGATCGAAGGCTAGACGATGAAGAAGACGAGGCTAGGATAAGGACCCTTGTCGAGAAAATACTAGGTGGAGGAATTACAGATATAACCGAGACATTGGAAGGGATAGAAACCAAGATGATCGCTTCTGCCATCCGGTCAGACCATGGCATATTCGCCATGCCTTTGGAGGGCCTATCTGGCCGCTTGGGGTCAAAGAAAGTAGGATCAGATGCCATTCAACCCCCTCGCCTTGGTAGAGAGCTCTCAGGCGCTGCGAAACGGGCTGGTGTGAAGGGAATTATCCACTCTGACGAATTGCCCGCTTATGGAATAGAGGAGAACCACGTTGAGTCAATAAAAAGAAAATTGGGAACAAGAAAAAATGACGCCTTTGTCCTATGCATCGCACCAGAATGGCAGGCACGACTGTCACTGGACGCCGTCCTAGCAAGAGCAAGAATGGCTTACCATAGAATACCGAAAGAAGTTAGAAATGTGGTACTGAAGAAGGGCCAACCAGCGGATGGTACGACCATGCCCTTGCGCCCACTACCGGGAGGGGCTAGAATGTACCCTGAAACTGACATCCCTCTTGCAAAAATCGAAAGGGAATCATGGTTGCATGCGATAGAATCCATTCCAATGGAATCATCAGAGCGATTGGATCGATTGATCTCTACAGGCCTGTCCTCCACACAATGTGAAGCTATTTTGGGAGCGCAATTGGATGACATCCTGTACGATTGCTCGAGCGGATATTTCCATGATTTACCACCACAAAAACCCCAATCAGTGGCAACTGCCCTTCTCGATCAAACAATAAACGAAGCATCAAAGAAAGCAGGAGTTGATGCTTCAAACTTCCCCATGCTTTCCTTACTCGATGCAATCCACGCTCGGGATCAAGATCTAATTACCAGAGATGGAGTCACCACGATCTCTTCATTACACGCCAATTACTCTGATATACATAATATGCCACTCAAACAAAGGATCGATTGGATTCGCCTCCAAGCTGAGGCCCTAGGCTTCGTACCCGCGGACGAATCTATCGTTTCATCAATTGTTGACGAGGTCGTGTTGGAGAACATGTCCTTAGTTGACGAAAGGGGAGAGAATTCAATCGGGCCACTCATGGGTCAGGTAATGAAAAGGTTGGGCGGAGCAGCCGACGGAAAAGTCGTGAGCCATATTTTGAAAGAAAAAATTAGATCGACGCTCAAAGAATAATAATACAGCATATGGGATTTGTCAACTAACTTATTAGACTGGATCGATTTGGATAGAAATCCATGACCAGCACACTAAACCAAGCCATCTTAATTTCTATGTTGGTTTTCTCAAGCGCACTTGCCGGCTGCACACAAGAAACAGAAGCACTGACAGACGATGAAATCGGAGAACTCAGCGTTGTAGTCACCTTGGATTTTCTAGGTGAAGGTAACCAAACCACAAATCTTGCAGATCGACTCTCGAATGGGAGTATAACATTTGATCCGGTACTGGTGGCCGAGAATGTCTCGGCGTATCGTGTAATGGAAGCCCTGCAACTGAGAGAGAACTTCACGATAGACGTGACCTACTATGTCGGTCTGGGGGCATTCATCCACACAATAGATGGAGTTTCGGGAGCAGAGGACTGGTCCACATACTGGGGCTTCTATCAAGATGGTGTGATGGCAGAAGTGGGCGCGTCAACGCTCTTGATCACATCAGATACCAATCTTAGTTGGGTGCTCACACCGGCATAACTACTGGTATGATCCGCAACAAAGAGGCAATATCCCAAGAAGGACTATGTAGGGAACAATGGGTGGGTGATTCATGTACAATTTCCACAACTTCTCCCTCACTCCAGAGCAGGATTTGGTTGTGAACATCACGATTTTCGCCGTACTAATTTATTCAATAATCAAGGGTGAGAGGAAACTATCGGATACAAGTCCATTGGTCACTTTACTTTTAATCACCTTTTTTTGCATTGCTGGTAGGGTTTTGCTCCAATCCCTTCCAAATGTTCAGCCCGTCACAGTCACTGTGATCCTCGTGGGGATCTATTATGGCACTCCATGGGCAATCGCTCTTTCCGGTTGCGTTGCCCTCAGCACGAACATGCTCTTCCTTGGGCACGGACCTTGGACGCTTTTCCAATTCGTAGGATGGAGCCTTGTCGGAATTATGGGCTCGGCATTTTCAAATAAAATTCTGATAGATGGGAAGATCGCTATTGGGAGGCTGACAGCCCTATCCGTGGTCTCAGCCTTCGCTTTCGACTGGATAGTTTCGGCGAGCATACTCCTAAACCACGACTACTCCACATTTCTGACATATCTTGCGAATGGACTTGTTTTTGATCTGTATCACGCCATTGGGAATGTCGTATTCGTCATCCTACTCTCCACATCTCTTGGGGATATCATGGCTCGCAAAAATACAATCAAACAAGACCGCGCGGTGATTAGACTTGTCACAAGTTGATGAAATGACCATGGTTGTAGTGACTCGCGGAGATCTAAAACTCTCTGTAGGTAAACTTGCTGCGCAATGTGGCCATGCTGTTATGGAGTGCGCCCTTAGGGCGAAAAAAGAGATACCCCGATCCCTTGAGAAATATCGCCGAGAAGGAGCTCGTAAGATAGTTCTCACAGTCAAGAATCTGAAGGACCTGGAATTGCTACACAACCAAATCCAGGGTTATGGGATAATATGCCATCTAGTTAGGGATGCCGGACATACAGAGATACCCTCCGGAACAGTCACGGTGTTGGGGATTGGACCAGCATCAAGAAAAGAGATAGACAAATTCACCTCAGAACTGCAATTGCATTAGACAATTGCGACAGCAACAATAATGTCCATGTCTCTT
>CEUF01284764.1_pt1 | contig 11149 bp, 9 predicted proteins | sample 531461 | NCBI WGS metagenome assembly CEUF01 (sample SAMEA2623350, study PRJEB7988) | marine metagenome | biome: marine biome (ENVO:00000447); feature: surface water layer (ENVO:00002042); material: "saline water (ENVO:00002010), including plankton (ENVO:xxxxxxxx)" | depth 5 m | reverse complement strand
TCATAATAGATTTTTAGAAATTATGTTAAATATAATAAAAGGTTTTAGAAGTCTAAAAATAACGCAATTTTTTTTGATTTTAGTATATACTCTATTAATTTGGTTCATTTATATAGTGGTAGTTTATGCAGCTCAGTACTCAATGAATATGGATTTAACTTATAGTGATGTAATAATAATTTTAATAATTAGTTCTTTAGCTTTATCTATACCTTCTGCTCCTGCTAACATAGGTGCATTTGAGTATAGCGTAGTTTTTTCCATGGAACTTTTAGGTTATTATTCAAATGCTATTGAATTTGCAATTATTCTTCATTTAGTAAGTTTTATTCCATATACAATTTTTGGCGGATTATTTTTTATTTATTACAATTATACACTCATAGATGAAAAATAAGTATTAAATTATATTTATCATTAATTGCTTATTAAAACAATTAAAAATTCAATTACAGTTGAGAAAAATATGAGAAAAAAAATTGGTATTGTAGGTTTAGGATATGTTGGTGTGCCTTTAGCAGTAGAATTTGGAAAAAAGTTTATAACAGTTGGTTATGATACTAATACTAATCGAGTCAATGAGTTAAAGAAAGGTATAGATTCAACAGGAGAGGTTTCAAAGCGTAATTTACAATCTTCAATAAAGTTAAGTCTAACTTCAGAATTAGAAAGTATAAAAAATTGTAATTATTATATTATTGCTGTACCTACACCAATTGACAAAAATAAAAAACCAGATTTAAAAATATTACTTAAAGCGACTAAATCTATTGGGTCAATATTAAAAAAAGGTGATATTGTTATTTATGAGTCAACAGTTTATCCTGGTTGTACTGAAGATGATTGTGTTCCTATCCTTGAAAAAGAATCTGGTCTAAAGTTTAATGAAGATTTTTTTTGCGGTTATAGTCCTGAAAGAATTAATCCTGGAGATAAAAAAAGAACTTTAACGAAAATAATGAAAATTACGAGTGGTTCAAATCTTGAGGTTGCAAAGAAAGTTGATAGGTTATATTCATCAATTATTAGTGCGGGTACCTTTTTAGCAAATAGTATCAGAGTTGCAGAAGCTGCTAAAGTAATAGAAAACTGTCAAAGAGATATTAATATTGCTTTCATTAATGAACTTTCAATTATTTTTGATAAAATGAATTTAGATACTAAAGAGGTTTTAGAAGCAGCTGGAACAAAATGGAATTTTTTAAATTTCACTCCAGGTTTAGTTGGAGGTCATTGCATAGGAGTAGATCCTCATTATCTAATTCACAAAGCAGAACAATTAGGCTATAAATCAAGTATAATGTCTGCTGGTAGAAAATTGAATGAATCACTAGTTGATTATATTAGTAGAAACATTTTAGATTTTTTAAAACAATCATCTAGAAAAAAATCTAACATTCTCATTCTAGGTGTGACATTTAAGGAGAATTGTCCTGATACTAGAAATAGTAAAGTATTTGAAGTTTATAATAATCTTAAAAAGAATGGTTTAAATATTGATGCTTATGATCCATTTGCATCTAAGGAAGAAGTTTTTAAACATTATGGATTAGGTTTAATCGATTATGACGAGATAAAGAAAAATTTTTACGATTGTATTTTAGTAGCTGTTGGTCATGAACAGTTTATCAATTTAGATTTAAATCAGTTTACTAAAACAAAGCAAAGTTTGATTTACGATTTAAAGGGTATTTATAATAATAAAGAATTTAGGAGATTATAATTAAGTTTATTGATTTAAAAAAACAGTATGATTTAATAAAAAATGATATAAAAAAAGATATATCAGACATATTAAATAGAACTGATTTTATTTTAGGTAAAGAAGTTGGAGAGTTAGAGTCTAAACTTGCAAAGTATGTAGGTGTGAAAGAATGTATTTCTTGTGCATCAGGAACAGATGCTTTATTAATTCCACTCATGGCTGAAAACATAGGAAAAGGAGATGCAGTTTTCACGACTAATTTTTCTTATTTTGCTACAACTGAGGTTATATCACACATTGGTGCAACACCTATTTTTATTGATATAGAGCAAGATACATTTAATTTAAATCCAAATTTATTAGAAATTGAAATAAAAAAGGTAATTAAAGAAGGGAAATTAGTTCCAAAAGCAATAATTGCAGTTGATTTATTTGGACACCTTGCAGATTATTCAAAAATATCAATAATTGCAAACAAATATAATCTTTTATTAATAGAGGATGCAGCTCAATCTTTTGGAGCTTCTTATGATAATAAAAAATCATGTTCTTATGGTCATGTTTCAGCAACATCATTTTTTCCTGCAAAACCACTTGGAGGTTATGGAGATGGTGGAGCAATATTTACAAATGATTCTAAAAAAGCAGACATTTACCGATCTATAAGAGTTCATGGACAAGGAATTGATAAATATGATAATATAAGAGTCGGTTTAAATAGTAGGTTAGATACAATACAAGCAGCTGTTTTATTAAATAAGTTAAAAATATTTGATTCTGAATTAGATTTAAGAAATAAAGTTGCTAATTATTACTCAGAAAATTTAAGCAATCCTTTAATTACACCAGTCGTAAGAAAAAACAATATTTCATCTTGGGCTCAATACTCAGTTTTAGTTAATGATGGTGAAGAAAGAAAAGCTTTAATGAAATGTTTAAATGATAGCAACATACCTGCTGTTATTTATTACAGAAAACCATTTAATGAACTAGATATATACAAAAATGAGTCAAGCGATGTATATCCAGTTAGTAAGGAGTGTAGTTTACGTATTTTCAGCATCCCTATGTATCCTTATTTGTCAAAAAAAAATCAGAAAATTATAATTAAAACAATTAAAGATTTTTATGGAAAATAAAATTTTGGTTACTGGTTGTGCTGGATTTATTGGCTATCACCTAACTAAAATATTTTGTAAAAAAGGTTATGATGTATTCGGTATAGATGATTTGAATAAATATTATGATATCAATTTAAAAAATGATAGGTTATTTCATTTAAAAAAAAATAAAAATTTTACTTTTAAAAAAATAGATATTGCTGATCCTAATTTAATTAAATTTTTTAAAGATAATCATTTTACTAATGTAATCCATTTAGCAGCACAAGTAGGTGTTCGCAATTCAAAAATTAATCCATTTAAATATATCAAATCAAATATATCAGGTTTTGTTAACATCTTAGAATGCTGTAAAGTCTACAATATTAAATCAATTTTTTATGCATCATCAAGCTCTGTTTATGGTAATCACAATAGTGAACTTTTTAAAGAAAATGATTTATCAAATAAACCAATTTCACTTTACGGGGCAACTAAACTATCTAACGAATTAATAGCTTATGCATATAAGGATTTATATAATATAAATAGTATTGGTTTAAGATTCTTTACTGTTTATGGTCCATGGGGTAGACCTGATATGGCATATTACAGTTTTACTAAATCAATTTTAAATGATGATGAGATAAAAGTATTTAATAATGGAGATCATAAAAGAGCATTTACATATATTGACGATGTTACTCGATCAGTACATTTATTATTTGAAAAGTTTAAGTATAAAAATGACTTTTACGAAGTTCTTAATATTGGAGGTAGCGATGGTTTATATTTAAACGATTTTATTGATAAATTAGAAAATCTTTTAGGCAAGAGAGCTATAAAAAAAAATATTTCAAAACAACCTGGTGATGTTTACAGTACTAATTCAGATTGTAGCAGATTGAAAGAACTGGTAGCATATAAGCCAAAAATTAGTCTCGATGTAGGCTTAAAAAAATTTGTTAGTTGGTTTAAGGAGTATCATAAATAATGATAGATTTTCATAATCATATTTTACCAAATGTAGATGATGGTCCCAAAACTATCAAAGAAAGCCTTGATATGTTAAGAAATGCTCATGCTCAAGGTATATCTGAAGTAGTGAATACTGTCCATTTTCAACATCCTAAAATGTATGATAAAAATGTAGATATTGATTTTTTAAAATATAAAGTAAATCAATTAAATCAAAAATTAAAAGATGAAAATATTAATATTAAGATACATTTAGCTGCAGAGGTTTTTTATTTACCTAATTTATCTGAAATATCTTCAAATCCATTATTAACAATTGGTAATGGCAAATACATGTTAGTAGAGTTTACAAATAATATTTATCCAAATGATTATGAAAAAATTTTTTTTGATTTACAAATGAAAGATATTTCTCCAATAATTGCACATCCTGAAAGATATAGATTCATTCAGAACAATGTAGATATTTTAAAAGATTGGATTGAAAAAGGTTTTATTATACAAATTGATGCAGGGAGTTTATTAGGATATTTTGATAAAAAAACTAAAAAAATTGTTGAATTGATAGTTGAAAAAAGTTATTTCCATTTAATTGGTTCAGATGCACATAATAATAAAAAAAGAAACTTTTGTTTAGAACCAGCATATAACCTTTTGAAAAAAAAATATGGTGTTAAAATTATTGATACTTTAAAAAAGAATGCAGAATTATTATTGATTGGTGAAAAACTAGAAGAATTAAACATAAAACAAAGTGATAGTATGTTAAGTAAAATTAAAAGTAAATTCTTAAATAAATTAAAATAAATAAAATGAAAAATAAATTAATATTAATATTATTTTGTTCAATATTTTGCAATACTTTACTTATTAGTAATACCACACATGTTAATAGCTATTTATCCGATCAAGAATTTATCACTGGTGAAGATGGTGTTATTAGAATGTATGTAAATGTACTAGGACATGTAAATCGACCAGGTACGTATTTAGTATATGATGGAATAGATTTTATTAGTTTACTATCATTAGCAGGTGGTACTTCAAGAGGTGCTGATTTGACTGATATAAAAATTATTAATGATGAAACATATATTGTTAATTTCAAAGACTATTTAAAGAATGGTAAAATCAATCAAGATGTAAAGATTTTACCTAGAACTACAATTTATATTGAAGAAAGAATGGTTTCAAAGTTATTTAGAGGTACAAATGTTATCAGTAGCTTACTTCAATTATTAAATATTGCAATTACAATTGATAGAACTTCTAATTAAAAAATATGTCAAATCCTGATAATCAAAAGCAAGATTTAACTCTAAAAGAAATATATTTTTTAATTCTTAAATATTATAAAATATTTTGTTTATCAATTTTTTCTTGTTTTATAATATCACTTTTTTATGTTTTTACCATTGATCCTACATATGAGTCTTATGGTTCTATTTTAATAGAAGATCCTCAAAATGACGTATCAAATATATTTCAAGTTGGTTTAGGAAAAACAAAAAATTTTTTAGAAAATGAAACAGAAATTCTTAATTCAAGAACTAATTCTGAAGAAGTTATAAAACAAATTTATGATTCTGGAGAAAAATTTTTTATTTTACAGAATAAACAAGTTAATCATAGTTTTATAAAATCTATTATTAATAAACATTATTATATCGAAAATATGGTTTTAACCGACTCTTTATTATCTGAATTTTCAGAATATTTAAGGAAGTCCATGAGAATAGAAAGTTCAAATGAAACTGATGTTTTAAAAATTTCAATTCAAAGTAAAAATCCTGAAGAAGCAGCTCTACTAGTAAATACAATTATAGATGTTTATAAACAAAGTGATTTAAATTGGGCCACAGGTGAGATGCAACACTTAAAACAATTTTTAAAAGAACAACTTGCAATTAAAGAGATTGAGCTTAATAATATAGAAAATAAGCTAAAAGATTTTCAAGAAAATCAAAAAGTTTTTTCAATTAGTGATAATTATACTCTTTTGCTAAAAGAATTAAGGAACTTAGAATCAAATTATTATAATTTTGAAGCTGAGATAAATATTCTTGAAAGTCGTAAAAAGTTCATGTACGATCAATTATCTAAAGATGAAAAAAATCTTGCAAAATCTTTAGCTAACACAATGAATGCTAGATTAGATGCTTTGAGATCTGAAATAGCAATTAAAGAGGCTGAATTAATAAAAACTGTTAATCAGAGAGGTGAAACGCATGAAGCTGTATTATCTATTAAAGATAAAATTGAAAGGCTTAAAGGTAAATTGCAAATTGAAACTAATGATTTAATAAGCAAAGGTATTTCTGTATCTGATCCTTTATTGTACAGGCAAGAGGTAATGGATAGTTTGATAAAAGTAGAGTCAATTATACCAAATTTAGAATCTAAGAAATATGAATATAAAAATTTGATTGATGAATATGAAAAGCAATTATCAGGTCTCCCAGAAAAAGTTTTAGAGTATACTAGATTAGAGAGAATTAGAAATATTCAGTCTGAAACATATAGTTTTATGAGGCAGAAATTAGAAGAAGCTAGAATAAATGAAGCCTCTAAAATAGGTAAAATTAGAGTTGTTGATAGTGCAATACCTGAATATATTCCAGTTAAACCGAATAAAAAATTATATGTTTTATTAAGTCTAGTTTTGGGAATTATCTTAGGAATAGCAATTATTGGAATAAAAGAATTTTTTGATAATACCATTAAATCCATTGAACAAATTGAAAGAAGAGGGTTTTCATTGTTAGCTGTCATACCATCTATTGGTAAAAAAACAGATAAAAGAAAAACAAAAAGATATATTAGTCAGAATAAAAATTTAGAAAAAATAGAAAGAAGATTAATTACACACGAAGATCCTAAATCTCCAATTTCTGAGGCATATAGAGGTTTGAGAACTAGTTTGATGTATACAAAAATAGATGATAGTTGTAGGGTTATTTTAGTTAGTAGTGCAGGTCCAGGAGAAGGTAAGACTACTACAATAGCAAATCTTGCAATAACATATGCTAACCTTGGTAAGAAAACATTGCTAATCGATTCAGATTTAAGAAAGCCTGTAGTACATAATATTTTTAAATTTGATAAAAGTCCTGGTCTGACTTCTTATTTATCAGGAAATGAAGCCGATGAAAAAAAATTGATAAATTCAACTGATACAAAAAATTTAGATGTTATAACTTCTGGAGTAATACCTCCTAATCCATCAGAATTGCTAGAATCATCAAAGTTAGAAGAATTATTAGTAAAACTTAAAAATAAATATGAGGTTATTTTATTTGATACTCCTCCTTTAATAGCTGTTACAGATGCATTCGTACTAATGAAACATTCGTCACAATTTATATTAGTAGTAAGAGCTGGTGTAACTGAAAGATTAGCACTTGATAGGGTAATGACAAATGTTCATCAATCAGGGTTTAAGGAAACCGGTGTTGTATTAAATGCTCTTGAGGAGTCTCATGCTTATGGTGCCGGTTATTATTATAATTATTATCAATATTATTACGCTGAGAATTCTGAATAAATCAAATTAAATCTTTTAAGATTGATAAATTCAAACAAAATTAATCCTTACCTAAGTAATCTTTCAATAACAAGTATATGGAGTATAGGATCTTTTTTTATTAATCTTTTACCCATTTATTTTCTTAACAATAATCTTTATGCAGAACTAATTGTTTGTACAACAACAATATTTTTGTTGAATCAGGTATTAACCTTAGGTTTGAGTGATTCAATTTTAAAATATGGTAATTCAATCCTATATTTAACACTATTATTAATACTGATTAATTCTTTAGTAGTTAATTTTTTTTTAGACTATAAAATAGTATTAGGTAGTCTGGGTTTATCATCTATGATTACAATTAGAAACTATTTTGTGAAAAATAATTTAGAACATAAACTAATCAAAATTACTTTTTTCATTGTTTTAGTTAGAATTTTGGCTTCTTATTTCATATTAAAAAATAATTTTTCAATTGAAAGTTATATAATTTTTCTTTTTTTAATACCTGGATTATTTATATCTATAACAGGATTAATTTTGATTCGATCTACACAGAATAATCTTAATTTAGTAATTAAAAAAGAAATTTTAATTTTTGCAATTACTACATTAATATCTAGATTTTTATTTAATTACTCTACTCGTATAAGTATTTTTATCTTAGATAATCAAAAATCTTATGATGAATTAAAGATTTTTGGTTTTTTGCTATCTTTTCTAGGTGTCATTTCAATAATTAATCAATCGATACGTAGTGTATTAATTGGTAAGACATCATCAGATATTTCAATCGCAAAAGAAAAATTCTATTTATTAGTAAAAAAAATAAAATTATTTATACCTGTTAATTTTATTGTTTCAGTAGTTTTATCCTCAGTTGTTTATTTTTCGTTTTCTAAGATAACATTAGATAGTATTGTATGGAATGTAGAAATAATAGTTTTAGTTTTCTTATTTTTTACTATTCATGGATTCATAATTTATTCCGGATTATTTAATATTTTTTTGAGAACTATCAACAAAATAGAAATAGAAATAATTATGAATTTAATAAGATTATTACTCATATATTTAGTTGGAACTATTTTGCATGGTATTCAATTTTTAATTGTATACTTATTTATATTATTTTTCGTTGAATTAATTTTAGCTAAAATTTCATCTCATCTATTATTAAATTGGAAAAAATAAAATCTATAATATTATTTTTATTAATTTTCATTATTTTTAATGATACTTTTATTGCAGGGCAAATAGGCCTTTTTTCAATGAGAATCATTTATGCTTTATTTCTAATATTTTTCTTAAATGATATGATTAATGGTTTAAAAAACTTGAGTGGTTTTGTTAATATTAGTATTTTTTCATTTTTAATATTGCTAATTATAACCTCAATAATCTATACAGTTTCTGTTGAAAATTATCCCTATGAAAATCTTTACAACATGATAATAATAACTGCAATATTTTTAGTTTTTTATCAGTATGATAATTATAATATTAGAAAATCGATTTTATTAGCTGTTATTTTCAGCTCAATATATTCTTTAGTAAGACCAGATACAATTTCTGAATGGACTTTTCGTAAAACAGGAGGTACAGGTGACCCAAATGAATTTGCTTGCCATGTCATCTTAGCATCAGTAATTACTTGGAATTATATTAATAATCATTTTTTAAAATATATGTTGACAGCATTTTTTATTTTTATAATAATACTTTCTGGTTCAATTACTGGGGGTTTATGTTATTTTTTTATTATTTGTTACAAAATCATTTCACATATCAAAGCAAAAATTAGTTTTAAATCTTTAAGTTTAATCACAATTGGAATAATATCATTATACTCTTTTATTATAAGAATTGATTTATTTAACTTGTATATACTTAGAGCTTTGAATAATTCTAATAATTTTATATCAAGGCAAAATGCTTGGATAAATGGCATATCTCTATTTAGAGAAAATTGGTATACATTTTTAATTGGAGGAGGACCAAATTTTTTTGATCAAAGAAATTCTTTGCTTGTATCATCAAAAATGGATACTGCAATTGCTGCACATAGTATGTATATTGAAATATTAGCTGATACAGGAATCATTGGATTTATTTTACTAATTTGTCCTATAATTTATATCATATCTAGAAATTTATTTAATCCCAAGTATGATATTTTTTTCATAATGTTATTTATGAGTTTATCATTAAGTATGACATATGAAAAATATTTCTGGTTAATTTTCGCTCTGGTACTATAAAATTGGATAATACTAAACATATTCTTCAAATAATACCAAATTTAAATATTGGTGGTGCTGAAAAATTTGTTTGTGATTTATCAAATGAATTGTCAGAAAGTAAAAATAAGATTACGGTCATAACATTTTATGATATTGATAAAAATAATTTTTTGTATAAAAGTTTAAAAGAAGATGTTGATATTATAAGTTTTTCTAAAAAAAAGGGGTTTGATCTTAGTTTAATTTTTAAGTTAAGAAAAGCAATTTATTCACTCAAGCCTGATTTTATTCATACTCATTTGAGAGCGTTAAATTATGTTTTTTTTGCAACGTTTTTAAAATATAAGATTATTCATACTATTCACAATGATGCTTCGAAAGAAGTTAATAGTTCATTAGAAGGTTTTTTTAGAAAAATTATTTATAAATATTTTAAAGTATATCCAGTTACTATTTCAAAAGAAAGTAATAAAAGTTTTATAGATTATTATAGCTACCCAAAACAAAGTTCTAAAATTATATTTAATGGCATACCAATTGATAAAACTAAAGAAATTAATAAAAAAGCTAAAGATAAAATTAAAGATTTAAAACAAAAATACGGTGAGGATGTTAAAATATTTATAAATATTGGTAGATTAGAAAAACAAAAAAATCATATTTTATTATGTGAGGCTATGAATAAGGTATCTAATCAAGGACATAATATTATTTTATTGATAGCTGGTGGATTTCGAAATGAAAATTCAAAAAAAATTAAAGATAAAATTGATAGTTTTTCCAATAGTAGAATAGTTTGTCTTGGTGAAATAAATAATTGTATTGATTATTTAAAACTTTCCGATTATTTTGTGTTATCTTCACATTATGAAGGTATGCCAATAAGTTTGATTGAAGCTTTTTCATGTAATTGCATACCGATAGCTACACCGGTAGGTGCAATGATTGAAATGATAGATAAAGATGGTTTTTTATCGAAAAGTTTATCATTAAATGACTTCAAAATTGCTATATTGAAAGCACTTAAAATAACTTTGAATCAAAAACAAAGAATTATCAAAAATAACTTTAAAAAATATCATAATCTTTATAGTATGCCTTCAACAGCAAAAAAATATTTAGATTATTACGAGGAAGTTAATAAATATTAAATATGGTTTCATTTATTTACAAAGATAAGTCACAAACTAGAACAGGTGGAGCAGTTTCTGCTGGGATAAGATTTAAAGATGCGTTATTAGAGAATAATCTAGATTTAAATTTGTTAAGTTATACCTTAGGAAATTCAAATATTTTGGGCATTCTAAAAGATTCTTTTCTGAAAAATAAAGTTATTTGGAATTTAAGTACAAAATCAGTAAAAAAATTTTTAGTTATTATTTTTATTCAAAGTTTTACAAAAGAAAATGTTATCATTCGATTTTTTGGTTCTAATCAAAAATTTTTATATGAAAATAATTTTTTTTATAGATTGATTTTTAAATCTTTATTTAAATTGGAAATAATACTCACTTTTGAAACTTTAGATAATTATAATTTTTTTAAAAAAATAAATGGAAATATTTATCACCTCCCTAATTTTATTAAAATTACTGAT
>CEUF01024214.1_pt1 | contig 11162 bp, 16 predicted proteins | sample 531461 | NCBI WGS metagenome assembly CEUF01 (sample SAMEA2623350, study PRJEB7988) | marine metagenome | biome: marine biome (ENVO:00000447); feature: surface water layer (ENVO:00002042); material: "saline water (ENVO:00002010), including plankton (ENVO:xxxxxxxx)" | depth 5 m | reverse complement strand
CTATACACGATTGGCGTATTAGCTAATGTTGTTTTAGAAAAACTATCAACAGCATTTTTCATACCATCTGGATCAAACTCAAACTTTTCTTGTAAAGCTATATAATGATCTCTAGTTTTATTATTAAAGCTTACTTTAAAATCTACAGCTGCATCTGCTTCTGCTACTTTTCTAAAAGAATCAATAGCTCCTGCTATTGGTTTAGCTATTTCATTTGATATGTTAGTATCTGCAAATTTAGGTATACCAATATTATCAGCTAGACTTGGTTTTAATTTTACAGTTCTTTTACCTTGTTTTAATGTCATTAACCTCTATCTCTCCCAAATCTATAATCTGTTGTATCTGTTTCAAAATATTGTCCTTTTGCACCTCTTTCTTCATATTGTTTTGCATAAGATGCAGTTTTAAATCCACCAGCTATAATACTTGCATAACCACCAAACTCTTTTGCTTTACCCATAACTTTAGTTGTATATATTTGACTATCAATTTTTTGATTACCACGCATCATATTGAGTCTAATATTACCAATATCTTTTTGTGCTATTCTATCTATTTCAGATTGTACAGATAAGAAACTTCTACTATCATCATTATAACCAGATCCTGCTACTATAGCTCTATTAATTTTTTGTTTCTTGATTGCTTCTTCTCTAACATCATTAGAGTCTTGCAAAGCTTTTAAACTATTAAATTTTTTTTCTGTTTCGTATTCTGTTATACGAGCTTTGTTAGCTGCTTTCTGAGCTTGTATACCTTGATATGTTCCTACAGCTTGAACACCAAAACTTATAACAGCTAATGTAACTGGATCAGCACTCATGCAAATACTACCTCCACACTCATTCCTAATACCTTCATAGGTAATGGATCATCTTGTGATAATGTAACTGTTGGGCTTTTGTCATAACCTAAAAAGAAAAATTCTTTTTTGGCTGTTACTGGGTTTAGGTCAGAACCACCAGTGAAGTTAACTTGTTGGACTACTAAAGACTTGGCAGTTTTATCAGCGGCTTTGATAGTTAAGTCTAAAGTAGAATTAAGATCAATGATGGCTCTAGAAATTCTTCTTGGTAATCCTGTTAATGGTCCTTCAGCTAATTCTTTATCAATAGGCATAGTTTCTAATACAGGTATAAAATTAAACCCAATATGTACACCAGTTGCTCTAGGTGTTGTTAATGTAATAGTATCAGTGCCAGATACAGTAAACGCACCTAAACTACTATTTCCATCTACACAATTAACTTGTTCATTTCTGTAGATTGTATTTACATTGTGTAAAAATCCTTTTGTTAAAGTAACTGCTGCATTATCTGCTGGTGTTGCTGCTAAACTTTTATCTAAGTTTAATGTAAAAGATGTACCACCATTACTTGTTACAGCTTGTATTTTATATTCTGTTGCATTACCTGCTATTGTAAAACTTTCATTTATAACTGGAGCTGTAGAAAATCCATCTATTGTTACCGAAGCTCCAGATTGTCCTGCACCTTGTATCAAAGGTGTACCTTTTTGATTAAGTGTAGTTGTAAGTTTCATATCTAGTGTAATACTATCAGTATCAGCAAATTTTTCTAGAGTATATACAGTTGACCCATTAAGTTGTCTTTTCACACATACAACCAAATGTTCATTTAATGAAATTATAGATTGAAATAAATCATTAGTTCTAGTTGTCCATAATCCCCAACCTGCAATCTTTTCATCTCTAACAGAATGAAAGATAGCTAATGTGCCTGGAGATGTAGTTCCATTATTTAAAAAGAAAGCATATTGTTCTGGTCTAGTTGCATTACCTTTTAATACTGCTATTTGTTTAGGACTATCAATTAAATGTTCTGCAAGTATAGATACAGCTGTAGATTTGTAACCATCTTCAATATCAGAATAAACAAACTCTCTTATTGACTTACCATTTTTTTGTACAAAGCCAGATGCTTGATCAAATAATAATGGTGCAGTTCTACTAATACCATAAGGTGTTTGTCTTAATACAGCCACATTTGCTGGTGTAATAGTATTGTCTGTAGCTCTTGGTACATAGTATTCACCACCATCTGTAAATATTTGTAAGTCTTTTACAGATAAAAAATGTCTTACTTCATTAACTTCTGATCCAGATATATCTAAATCTATAGCTTCATCAGCAGCTCCAGATCCTACATCAAAATTAAAGTATTCAGATATTCTAGATGCTAATACAGATGCAGGTCTATTTTTTACACCACCTAACCATAATCTATTATTATGAAAAGATACTGCTTGTGGATAACCATTTACTGAAGATATAGTTTGTTCTTTCCAATCAAAGTGTGGTCCATTAGATCCCATAGCTTCTAAGATAGTAATAGTTACTACTGTTGGTGAAGTGTATCCAGTTATAAATCCTTGCTTACCATTTATTTCTATATATTGATTTACATAAGCACTTGTAAATGCATTAGCTGATGCTGTAACTGTTCTACCTGTACCTGTTGTATTAGCAGATAAAGATAAACTTATAGTTCCAGCAGCATATTTAAAAAAAGGTTGTTGTGATTTTTCTACACCACCTACAGTAACAGAATCATCTGTACCAAACGCAAATTCTTGTACTTCAAATGTAGTTGCAGAAGATCTAAATATTTTTCTAGTAGGATTATCTCTATGAGCTACAAATATAGTATCACCAAATTGTGCAAAGTTAAGTTCAAAGAGTTGAGCTGTAGTCCAATTACAATTAGTTGTTACATTAGATGATAGTGCAGTACCAGATATATTATATACGTCCATTCTATTATTAGACAAAGCTATAATAGCTATTTCATCATCAGAAAATACAAATGGTATTAATCTAGATTCTCCAGGCAATGATGCTAAGTATGTAGTACCTGGTCTTCTCATTACACCACCTTCAGCTAGTAATGAAAAGTTTCTACATTGTTTTGCACCATTAATGTAAGCAGGTGTATCTGTTCTTGTTGCTAATAAAGGATTAAGCTCTCCTGCTGAAAAATTTGTTATTACAGTTTTTAATGATCTTGCCATTATACATCTGTTCTCGTTGAGTTTCTCAGATTGATATATCTATTAACATCTAATTGTTTTGTTGTAACTTCTGAAGCATCTATGTTTTTAGATATTAGAAACTGCCTGTCAGCCATCATTTTAAACTCTCTTATCATACCTGCATCTCTTGCTACAGATCCTGCAAATATAGATGCAAGTTCATATTCTAAAGCTAGTCTAAAATGTGCAGGAAAAAAATCTTCATCTACACGATATATGTAATCTAATATTACTTTGTGTCCAGATCCATATGTATCTACAAAAATCATATCTTTGTATCTTGTATATGGAATTACAAAGTCATTAACTGTAACTGTTATTACTTGTAGTACTCCAGGATTAGCAGGTAATTGATATGCGTGTTCATATCTAGCTTCTGGTGCAGCTGCTAATAAAGACATTTGTTTTTGATTAGTTGCAAACTTCCATCTATGTCTTGTAAGAGAAGACTGAACAATGTCTTCATAAACATTTGATGCTACTAATGCTTCAGTAGATCCATCACTAAAAGAAGATATAGGAGAAGCACCTATCATTACTAAAGCTCTTGCACATATATCTACTTTTGTTGTTGCCATAAAATCCTTTTATTAAGTGAGGGCGAGTTGCCTCGCCCACACAAGTATCGTTATGCTAAAGCTACAGTTGTGACAGTAGCTGCACCACTAGCTGATGTTACTGATAGCACGTCTGCTGCTATAGTTCCACCTACGCCAGAAGTAACAATTATAATGTCACCTTGCTTTAGTTCGTTTGTTGCTGAGTTGAAGTAACCAGAACCAGTTATTGTTCCGATTGCATCTCCATCTATATAGAAGAAAATACTGTTACCACCAGCTTCAGCAATCTTTTTGATTGGGTTGTCTGTTGCGTATGCCATATTATCCTCCTATTACTCCGCACATTTTTGTATTCTAATACCATTAGTATCAATTAAAGTTCCACCCATTGATAACATTGAAGTTATTAAGTGTGATACTTTTTCTGGTATATAGTTTACTTCAGTTTTAACGTCTGAACCAATACCTAGACCAACAGAAGATTTGTGCCAAGCTACTGTGTGTCTGTCAGTTGAACCAGATGTACTTAGTCCACTATGTACAAACCACAAGAAACCTAACCATCTCTTAGCTGTCATTCCTCCAGAATAAGGAAGTTCACCTTCACCTACGTATTCTGCTCTAGAGAATTGATCTAAGCTTAAAAGATCTGACCATTGTTTTGGACCAATGACCCAGTATCTTTGGTTATCATCTGGTACGTCATTAGTATTGAAAAGTTCCATCATAGCTGTTGCTTTGCCTAGATTCATTCCAGTACCTGTACCAGACGAGTTGTTAGCAAGTGCTGTTGCGTTTTGGAAAATCGTATCAACGATCTCATCAGTTTTTCTACCTAATGCGTACGCTGCCGATTGTGCAACCACTTGTCTTTCGTCTATGTTTACCTTTAACTCGTCTAACTTATCAACGTAGTCTGCTGCATAAAAGTCATCAAGAGTAGCTGACACATTTGAATGTGCAAGATCCATAGCAACTACTTCAGCATGTCTTGCTTTAGTATTTGCAGATCCTTTTGCTATCTTTTGAAACTTAACAGTATTTCCATTGACTCCATTCACTTGTCTTACAAGATTCTTTAACTTAGAACCCATTCTTTGATAAGCCATGTGAACTTCAGCTTCAAACTGAGTAATAAAGGCATTTGTTATTGATGTTGCCATTATAGCTCCTATTGTTATTGTTAAGTTAACGATTATCTTATTTATGCAGGGGACTGTTATCCTTAGAATTAAGGGCAATCATATCATATTTAAGGTCTTGCTGCTAAAATAAAGTTTAGAATGATTCTACTCAACGCACATTAAATCCATATTTTAGGTATAGTTATGACTTCTCCAAACTCTAACTTACCTTTTTCATCATATGAATATGTACCAAATAATGTAATATATTTATCTGTTTCTTTAAATACCCACATCTGACTACATACAGCTTTAGCTGGTGCTTGGGCTTCCATATCGGACTCGGAAACCCAACCAGTTTCACTAACTGCATCTAGCCAGTGTAAATCCTTTTTAAGTTTTTTATACTTAAAAGGTTTATTGTTTTTGTTTGTCGAACGCTTTCTCATACAGGTCTGTTACACGTTTAATGTAAGCTGGATCTTTTTCTCCATCTTTCCAGTATTTAGGATCTGCCATCATAGATTTAAGATCTGTTAAATCTGGAGTTACTGAAACCTGCGTAGGTGTTGTAGGCATAGAAGTATCTTTTGTTAATCGCATAATTTCTTCTACAGCAGTTACACCTTCAGCTGTTGCTGCTAGTTTAGAAAAAGCATCATAAGATTCTGGTGAAAGATATTTCTTTGACCAAAGTTCTGCTGCTTCTAATCTTTCTTTAGCATTAGATCCTAACTTTTCCATCTCGACATTTACATCTGGTAAAGTAGCTACAGCATTTTGTACAAAAGCATTAACACCAGTATCAAATTCTTCTTGTGATAATCCTTTTTTCTTTGCTGTTTCTTTCCACCATTGTACTATTTCCATATCGTCAGAAACAGTTACATCTACATTTTCTGGAAGTTCTGGAAGATTAACTTTGTATTCTTCTGGAGTACTTCTTAATCTTTCCTGTTCTATATCAGTTCTTATCTGTTTAGATAAGTCTTCTGTTCTAGAACCTAGTTTCTTTTCAAGTGCATTGTAACTACTTGCTAAATTTTCTAGGTTAACTTCCTTTCTATCAGCGTCCCAAAATTTGTCTTGTACATATTCTGGTTTAGTTACCGCAGCATCTTTTGAGTCTGTGGTGACTGGTGCTGATTGATTTTCAACATTATCATCTGCCATCTTGCTCTCCTTTTTTTATTCTTGTTTGTATTACACCTGCAAGAAATCTCATTCCTTCTAAATGAAATAACTGATTGCTGTCAATGTTTGGACCAGCAACTGCTTCGGTGGTGATTGATCTTATGTAGTTAAGGACTAACTTACCATCAGATCCTTTAAATACACCTGCAAATGTTTTGTTTAACTGAGCTTCTTCAGCTGGAGTTCTAACATAACCATCAATCGATTTTGCAGGAATTGGTTTTTTTTCTTTGATATTATCCCAAGCCATTATGACCTTGCAGTCTTTTTAGCAGCTTTAGATAGTTCTCCGAAATGATATAAACGCTTACTTGTTTTACCATGTGTTTTTCCAGAGTGTAATTGACCATTAGGCATTTTATGTGTTCCACCTTTATGTTCTTTACCATCTCGGAAATAGTGTTTCATTCCTTTTCCCATTATTCTGGTATCTCTCCTTGTCCTGCGGATTGATTAAGTTGACTGATTTGTTGCACTATTTGTTGTTGTTCTTCTTGATCTCTAATGAGTTTTTCTGGTAAGTTCATTTTACCTGCAATATATTTTGCAACCTCATTTTGATTCATAATAATATTTATCATTTGTGGTCCAAAAGTTCCAGCAAGTATTTCATTAAATCTATTAACATCTGCAACATCTTGTAAGTGTTGTGCTTTAGCTAATGGAGATCTTGCTGCTACTTTTACTTCTCTACCATTTACTTTAGGTAATTCTATTCTACCTTGTTGTGATAATATTCTAATTATTCTTTTTAATAATGGGTGTATAAGTTCTGCTTGTAGTCTACCAAAAGAAGATCCTATCTGTCTTGATAGATCTGCCATTCTTTCAGATACTTCTGTAGCTGTCATTGGAGTTCCTTCTGGTCTACCAAGAGTTTCCATATATAAAGCTTTCTTAATATTTTGCCTCATATCTTGTAATACTAACTGAGCTACATCAAAGTTAGATGCAGATTGTATTGCATTTAATCCTCTTGATCCTGGAGCTACAGGTATTAAAGATCCAGGCACTAATGCTATGTTATCTGGATTTATAACTCCATCATCTTCATAAGTATATACTCCAGATACAGACATCTGTGCATTTTGTAATATTAATTCTACAGTTAAGTTACAAGTTTTAATAGCTCCCATTGCATTAAATATTGGTCCACGACCATAAACTTCTCCAGAAGCTTTGTTCCATCTAAATACAAGATAAGGATTAGAACCTTCACCTTTATATATTTCTTCAAAGATAACTGATTTCATTTCTTTGAGTACAACACAATATTTATATTTTTCTACATTCTGTTCATAAATTTTATATACAGCTTCAATGATTGTACATTCTTTTTGCCTCATTAAATCAAAATTTTCTGGCATAATAGCTTTAGGATATAAAACCATTATATGTTCTGGTTTAACTTTTCTAGTTCTATAGATAGTATCTACTTTACCATCTGGTCCATTCATTAAACATACTTTAGGTAAAGGTACTGCTGTAAATTTTATAGGATTAACTGCATCACCTTCTTCTACTAACATACAACCTGTGCCTACAGCTAGATCCATAAAACATTCATGTATCTCTTGATTAAAGTTAGAGTTTTGTATTACTTCAAATACATAATCTGTTATTTGATCTAACTCTAAATTAACTTGTGGTTTTTGTTCTTCTGGTATTTCTACACCAGCTTGAAAGTCTGCCCATCTAGCAAATGTAGGAACAATACCAGCTTGTAATCTACTAGCAAATTCTTGTACTCCTACTACTGCTGTTTCATCAAATATTTTATCTGTTCTTCTTTGACCTGGAGATTCTTCATAAAATGATTCTCTATTAGGTAAACAATACTCATAAGCTTCTTCAAACTTTTCTCTCCAATGATCTTTGATAGATACTGCTTCTTCGTATTGTTTTATGATTGCTGTTGCTTTATCCATCATTTTTTAAAAAACCTTTCTATCTTTAATATCATTTCATTTATAAAAGGGAATTTTTTTCTTATTTTATTTATTATTTTCATTTTCTGAACCTTTTAGTTTTAGCAGCAATAGCTTTAGGTTGTTTAACAAATTGCTTACCTTTTTTTGCACCACGAGCTTTAGCTCTATTAGTTGCTGCTTTTTCTTTTGCAGATAAACTTTTCCAAGCTTTATCAGGTAAGTAACGTCTTTTACCTTCTGATTTTTTTCCGCTGCTTGTTCTCCATTTTTGTTTAGACCATTTAGATAATTTATTCTTTCCAGATTTAGAACCTCTATAGCCTCCACCTGCTTTTTTATAAATTTTAACAGCCAGTTGCATAGCCCTTGCAGAATGTTTACCACCCATTCTAGCTTTAGCTTGTGCTTTAGCTCTAGCCCATAATGCAGGATTTGTTTTTTTCGCTGTTGCCATTTACTTTTTCTTTTTATGCCTGTTAGCAAAGTTTCTAGCTGATTCAACACTTCTAAACCCCCAAGCTCTTAATGCCAATGCCTTACGAGTAGGTCTACCCTTCTTGTCTTTCATTGGACCTTTCATACCTGCAAACCTAGCTGCGAAGCTTATCCTTCTAGGATTTACTCCACGCTTTACAGGCGGTTTTAAATTAGCACCTTCTTTACGTTTGAAGTATGCTCTACCTGCTGCTGTTAGTCCTCCTTTGGGATTCTTGTGGATTTTTCGCATTATCCAAAGAAGCCTCTACCACCAGCTCTAGCAAACAAAGATCTAGCTCCTATGATTCCTTTTGCTTTTTTAGTTGCATAAGCTTTGGACTCACGTTCCATATCTCTTTGTCTTTTTTCTTCCGCAGCTCTATCAGCAGCCATCTGTCTTTCAAGAGCATCATTTCTTGGTGGAGGAGATGGTTTTTTAAAAATGCCTCCCATTATCTGTCCTCCATATCATCATCAAAATCATCATCAATAAGATCTTCCATATCTTTAGAAGTTAAACTACCATAACCTTCTTCAAGTTCAGATAACATATCATCTTCTTCTTGGTGAAGATCAGATATTTTATTCATAAGCTCATCTTCTTGTTCATGAAGATCTCTCATCTTATCAACAATATCAGATATTTTTTTTGGTTTTTTTGTCATAGTTCGGATCCTTTGGTTCGTAAAATGACTTATATCCAGCTTTTATCAACGCACAATAAAGCTGATAAGGTGTAAAGATCCACCATCTATAGAATCCGATCAATCTCATTATCCAAGATACGCAGGTAATATCTTTTATTCGCAGCAGCTTCCAATCTTCTTTGACTGGACATCTTAATACTTTGTATTGTTTTAGAAAGCCAAGTATATCTTCTATTTCATCTTTTGATAGAAATGATAGCTTTGTACCTGCATGTGTAAATTCAAGGTGTACCCATTGATCTGCTTCTGCATTATAGGTAAGTCCACCACAATGTTTATAACCTGTTCTTAAAAAATATAACCAATCACTATATTCATAGTTCTCTGCTTGATAAAAATATATCAACCATTCTTTCTGAAAAGATCCCATACCTTCCTTTGCTTTGGTTTTTTAGTTTTAAATACGTCCCACTCTCTATTAGCTATAATATTTTTACTTGTCTTCTGACCTGCTAGTATAGTTCTACCTTCACCAGCTCCCATCATTAAATATTGTAAAGCATCATGCACGTGAGAGTATCTATTCTTTAATGGCTTCTCATCATATCTATCTCCAGATACTTGTAGTCTTCTATAATGATAGCCACCATTAAAACCTTTTTTTAAGTTTACACATTTTTTGTCTAGCAAGAATCCTGGCTTACCATCTAGTAGTCTAGATAGAGCTGAGTCTACAGCTTCTATTCTTAGAGCTACATCATTAGATGGTGCAGGTTTAGCTTTTAATCCACATTGCCTCATAATTTGAAAAGGTGTTCTTTCATCTGTTTGTGATCTAAAATCTCCAGCAGGATCTCCATATATATCTACTTCATAACCTTTGTAGTATTTAGCTATCTCAGTTCTAAGTAATTCAGAAAATCTAATTACACCCATATCAAAACATACAAGCTCATTTAATAATATCCATCTGCCTGTAGGAAGTCTTTGTCCAAATACAGCAGCAGGTGTGAGTCCGAAGTCAACTCCAATATATATTGTTTGATGTTTGTTTGGTATTAGATCTTCTTTAGAACAATGTAGTTCTTGTTTAAAGTTTGGATATACAGGTTTACCTTCTTCAATAGATCCTAGTTTATTTAATACATAAACATCTATCCAACCTTTAGTTTTACCTCTAATAATATTATCATAATATTTATCTGTAAGATTAGTTTTATTTTCTGCTAAAGTATTTTGATCATATCCTATGGTCATATTATTTTCTTTTTTTTCTAGCATAGCAGATGGCTGTGAATAGAAACTCCAGTTATCTGGTTTAATTAACATAAGAGCTTCTTCTCTAGAAATATGATCTGGTACAGGAACATCACCAGACATTATAGCCCACCAGTGATCTTCTTCTGGAGCATTGGTATCTGCAATAACTCCATACCAACTAGCACCACCATCTCTCATAGAAGGGTATCTACCTACCCTCATTGTACAAGCATCAATAATTGATTTAGGTATTTCTCTAGCTTCGTTTATCCAAACGCCTGTAAGCTCTAATGATAATAGTTTCTTAACATCTTCTGGTCTATCTAATGCTAAAAATATAACTTCTATATCTAGATCATTTTTTAATATTCTATGTGTATAAGGAACAGACCATGCAAAGTTACCCCAGGTATCTTCTGGAAACCAATCTAACCAAGTTTTAATTGTTGTTGTTCGCAGCTGTGGATTTGTATTTCTTATTACTGCCCATCTAGATTTACGTACACCTTGTGGATTTTTTTGTTGTAATAAAGATCTTCTAAATATTTCTATACAACAAGATACTGATTTACCAGAACCTACTGGACCACGTAATCCTCTAAAGAAGTCATCTGACTTCATAAACTCTTTTAGAGTTTGACCATCTGGTTTATATTTAAAATTAATCGACATTAGTTCCTACATTTGCTTTTAGCATCTTGTATAAGGTTTCTTCACCAAAAGCTTCTACTAACTTATCTGCTTCATAGTCAGTAATCATATGTGTAGGATAATGTTTTAAATGTGTTGCTTTAACTATTGTTCGTAATCTTCTACGATCTTTTAAACTTAAATTATTGAGGAACGACATAACTCTGTTTCTACCATAAGTAATACATTGTCTAGTATTTCTTTTTCTGTACCATATTTTTTTTC
>CEUF01002646.1_pt1 | contig 11242 bp, 10 predicted proteins | sample 531461 | NCBI WGS metagenome assembly CEUF01 (sample SAMEA2623350, study PRJEB7988) | marine metagenome | biome: marine biome (ENVO:00000447); feature: surface water layer (ENVO:00002042); material: "saline water (ENVO:00002010), including plankton (ENVO:xxxxxxxx)" | depth 5 m | reverse complement strand
TTAAAATCACATTTACCGTTATCAATAAATTTATCAATCAATTGGTTAACTACCTCATCAATATGAGGGGTCATCTCTACAACCCTTTTTTTTGTAAACACCCTATCAACTAATTTTCTATAGCGTGCATGAGTAGGGGGATCAGTCCTTTGGAGGGTTTGAACATGCTCCCATCCTCCGCCATCGATAAGAATTGATTGATGCAAGTCTGCAAATGGGCCTCTCTGGGCTAATTTCACATCAGAACTAAATGTTTCAAAATCCTTTAATGCGTATCGAATATCATCATATTTTGTGATCATAAACATTCCTATTTCGGGAATCTGATACACCGGCTTTTCTTCATGAAGCAATTTGTAAAATTCAAAAGGATTACTATTTATAATTGGATCTAAAAAACTATATTTTTCGTGATTATTATTTGTCATTTTTAAAACCTTTCCTTAAACTCTATTCCAATCATGTTCTTTAATCCAATCCTCAAAATACGTTGGATTAACATTTAATAATTTATAAGCTGGAGCCATATCTATAGCTAATGGTGATGGGTCTTGATCATTATACCAAGTATAAAAAGCTGCCATTCCTCCATAAATCGATACATCTTCGTAATCTTCTGATCCAGTTACAAGTTTACTCATTGCACCTGCAAAATTCTTTGGGTCCAAGCTTTTAAATTTAATTTCTCTATTAAGGGCTCTAGAAAATCTTTCTGCAACCTCCTCCCCTAGTAAAATTTCGGGACCTCCTACATAAATTTTATCAGCTTTTAATGAACTATTTGAAAGAGATGCAACCATAAATTTTGCAACATCATTTAAACAAACCCAAGAAATTTTTAAATCAGGAGAACATGGATAGGCAAATGTATCACTATTGGTTATAGATGGTTTAGACCAAAAACGAGTTAAATTATCCATAAAAACCATTGAACGAATAACGGCATAATCCATACCACTTTCTTCCATTGCTCTTTCTATCGCACGCCTTCCATCGTGAGCCGCTAAGCCGTTATCTGTTGGCGCAACATAACAACTTGTATTAAAAACAATTTTTTTAATGCCTGCATCAGCACCAGCTTTGGTAATATTCTCTCCCCATTTCTGTGCAATATTTTTATCAAAAACAAAAGGTAAATTCATTGCTATAGCGTCAATATCTTTGGAAACTATCCTTAAAGAATCAATATCAAAAAGATCGGCCTTAACAGGCTCAACATCACTTGGGTCATAGGCTTTAAAATCATCTGGATTTCTGCTTGCCGCTCTTACTTTATAACCATTTTTCAATAATTCATCAATCAGCGGCAATCCTTGATCACCAGTAGCACCGTATACAAGTATCTTATTCATTAATTCCCTCAGAATTTAAAAAGTTATTTCCTGCAGCATGCTTACCAGCTAAAAAACCATATGTGAGCGCAGGTCCCAAAGTACCACCAGCACCAGCATAAACGGAACCAGTACTTCCAGCCATGGCATTTCCCACTGTATATAAACCCTCAATAATTTTCCCAGAAGCTGATAGAACTCTTCCAGAGGCATCTGTGCTCGCACCACCATTTGTTCCTAATGCACCAATATTAATTTCTACCGCATAATATGGCGATTTGTTTAATTTACCCAAGGTCGAAAAAACTCCTTCTTGCGATCTATCGCCATAAAAAGAGTCATACTCACTTTGACCCCTTGAGAAATCTTCATCATTACCTGAGTCAACGTATTTATTAAAATTACCAACTGTATCAATAAAGTTATTAGAATTTAATTCTAGTTTTTTAGCTAACTGATCTAATGAGTCAGCACTTATCATCCAATCAGGTGCGTCTGTTCCAGGCATAATGGTTGCGAAAGGATATTTATCTTTAAAATTTGAGTCAAAAATTATCCATGCTGGTAAGTTTGGATACCCATATTTATTTGGATCAAAGAAATGAAATGCTCCGGCTAGAGCAGAATAATTGGTTGCTTCATTACAAAATCTTTTACCTTCTTTATTTACCATAATTGAATGAGGAAGAGTTCTTTCAATTAAAATTGGTGAAGACATTTGCCCACCCTCAGACCATTCATCATTAGGAATAGATAGTACTGGAGACCACCAAGCACTTGTCATGTTGCCAAGGGCTGCTCCAGCTTCTTGAGCAAGAATCAATCCATCACCATCATTACCTGGAGGCGAAGCAGGTGCGTTTAGTGGGCCCCTTAAAAAGGTATTAACAAGTTCTTTATTCCATTCAAAACCTCCGGTAGCTATGATAACACCTCGGCGTGCACTAATTATTTGAGCCTTATTATCAACCTCAATTTCGACTCCTGTTATTCTATTACCATCTTTAATTAATCGCTTAGTTTTTGTATTCAACTGTGGTTCAATATCCCTATCAAGACAGCCCTTTAGAAGCGCTCCAACTAACGCCTGTCCAAAACCTCTTGAGTCTTTTGCCAAGCGCTCAGACATAACATCATCTGGAACTACACCTGAACCACCGCCTAATGGTGTTTCCCCAAGAGTCATTGGGAGTGGAGAGCCATTATTACGAATTTTGGTAGCCCATTCGCCTAAAATTGAATAATCAAATAAATTATTATCAAGAGCTCTTCCTCCGCCTTCAATTGCCCCCGGCCGATCTAGATAATAGTCAGGATATCCCTCTAAAATTGAAAACTTTGCATCAGTTTTATTTTCAAGAAAATCAAGTGCATCTGCACAATTATCAATAAAGGCTTCCAACAAATTTAAATTAATATCACCGTGTGAAAGAGACATAAAATAATCAATTGCTTTATTTCTATCATCCTTAATACCTTTAGCTTTCATATGACTATTCATTGGTGCCCATATAATACCTCCAGAAATACCAGCAGTTCCTCCCACCAATGATTGCTTCTCAAAAAGACCTACAGAGGATCCATTTTCATAAGCTGTTATTGCAGACATCATTCCACTAGCACCCGAACCTAAAATTATAACATCATATTCTTTATCCATTGAGCATCTCCTTTAACAACATTAATAAAAAAATTTTATTATATCTAGATAAAAAAATTAGATATTTATTTTGAAATTTCTAATAAATTACTTAATCTAAAATTATATTTTTAAATATTTGGGGTGAGTTTATGGATTTAGGTATTAGGGGTAAAAAAGCAATTATTAATGGTGGAAGTGCCGGTATGGGTAAAGGCAGTGCTATAGCACTTGCAAAAGAAGGTGTTGATCTAGTTATATCATCTCGTGGAAAAGAGAGACTTGAAAATACCTGCGAAGAAATAAGAAAAGAAACTGGTGTAAAGGTTACCGCAATATCAGCTGATCACAGTACAGATGAAGGCAGAGAAAAAATTATTACTGCATGTCCTAACCCAGATATTTTAGTCGGAACATGTACCCCGCCCAAACCAACTCCTGACTATGAGAGAATATCCCCGGATGATTGGAGGCAAACATTAGAAGTTTCCCTTTTAAGTCCAATTTCATTTATGAAAGAATTAATCCCTGGAATGGTAAAAAGAAAATGGGGAAGGATAGTTAATATAGGAACAGGAGCTGCAAAAACACCAGCTGAAGTAAGAATTTTATCAGGAGGCCCTAGAGCTGCATTAGTAAATTACTCTGTTGCAGTTTCAAAAAAAGTTGCAAGACATAATGTTGCAATAAATAATATTTTACCTGGAATGCATCATACAGCTACAACAAAGAAAACATATCAGAAATTAGCCGAAGAAAATGGAACATCTTATGACGAGGAAGTCAAAGAATTTGCAAAAAAATGGAGGATACCTGCTAGAAAGTTTGGTACTTCTCAAGATTTTGGTGACTTTGTAGCAATGTTTTGTAGTAGGCAAGCAACATATGTAATTGGTCAAAGCTTAGTGATTGACGGCGGTATTGATAATACAACTTTTTAGGAAATGAATAATTATGACAGAAAAATCCATACTTTTAGATGTTGAAGATAAGATTGCGACAATTACTTTAAATAGGCCAGATAGAAAAAATGCTATTAATACTAATATGGTTAATGACTGGGTAGAAATTCTTGACGAATGCAAAGATAATTCTGATATTGCTGCAGTTATACTGACTGGAGCCGGAGATGCATTTTGTGCAGGTGGCGATAAAGCAAATTTGGGTGCAAATAATAAAATTGACCCACTTGAAACAAAAAATCACTTTTGGGATCATTTTCAGAGAGTGGCTAAAAAAACTGCGCTAATTGAAAAACCTATTGTTGCTGCAGTAAACGGAATGGCAACTGGAGCGGGAATGGATATGAGTCTCCACTGTGATATTAGATTTGCATCTGAAAATGCAATTTTTAGAGCTTCTTATGCAGCATTCGGTTTAGTACCTGGAAATGGAGGTACATACTTTCTTCCTCGCATCGTGGGGACATCAAAAGCGCTTGAATTATTTTGGTCAACTGATGTAATAGATGCTGAAGAAGCCCTAAGGATTGGCTTAATAAACAAAATCTTTTCGAAAAAGGAATTAATGAATAAAACAAGAGAGTGGGTAAATAATGTTTTAGATCAAGCCCCAATTCCTGTTAAAGTTATCAAAAGATTAATATATCAAAATGTTAATATGGATCTTAATACAAGTTTAGATTTAATTTCTTCACATATGGCTTTTGCTAGGACTAGTGAAGATCATGCAGAAGCTATTGCTGCATCTGAGGAAAAGAGAAAACCAAAATTTAAGGGAAAATAATGAGTGTAATAGATAATAAATTCCAAAGTAAGAATTTTAAAAACTGGAATAATTCTGACCTTAAAAATATTCCTGTCGACGGAAAAAGATATAATTCATATGATTTCATGGAAAAGGAGTGGGAATTTATGTGGCCAAAAGTATGGTTATTGCTTGGACGAGAAGAAGAAATTCCAAACCCTGGTGATTATCAAATGGAAGAATTTGGAAAAGAAAGTTTTTTGATGGTTCGTCAAGATGATAACTCAATTAAATCATTCTACAATGTATGCCAGCATAGAGGTGCCCGTCTTACTTTTAGTGATGTAGGTACTGCGGAAACATTTAACTGTCCATATCACGGCTGGAAATGGAGAAAAGATGGAAAATTAATTGAAGCCCAAGACTCGGAGGACTTTCCACAGGGGGACCCATGTCAAAATTTGAAACTAGAAGAAGTAAAAACTGAAACATTTGCTGGTTTTATATGGATCAATATGGATAAAAGTGCTTGCTCTCTTAAAGAATGGCTGGGACCAATTTGGGATGATTGGCAAGCATATGAAATTCATAAATGGAAACGCTATGTCGCTCAAACAGTCAATATGCCTTGCAACTGGAAGATAATTTTAGATAACTTTAATGAGTCTTATCATTTAAATACCGTTCATGCCCCAGAAAAAGCTGTAACTAAAAAAAGAATGCCGAGCGGTGTTGATACTAGCTATAAAAATACTCAATTTGATCTATCTGACGAGGGGCATAATAGAATGATTATGCAAGCAGGTTATGGTCCTGCCGGGTCTTTTGAAGAAGGTGGCATAATTGAAGATCCTCTAGCGACAGTAATGAGGGATTGGGAAATTGACCCAGTTAATTTTACTGGAAGAGGTTTTGATACAAGAGAAGCAATACAAAAGGCAAAAAGGAAATTAGGCCCAAAAAGAGGCTACACTCATTATAAAAATCTTCATGATGAACAACTTACGGATGCATTTCATTACACTCTTTTTCCGAACTTTGCAGTTTCACTTTGGGCTGATGGATTTCACTTTTTAAGAGCAAGACCACACGCAACTGATCCAGAAAAATGTGTTTTTGACAACTGGTGGTATGCCAGCAATCCTGAAAATGAAACATCTCCAATTAGAAGCACCGTTGGAATACATGAAAGAGGTAATTTTGCAATAGAACCTGATATTTTTGATCATGGTGAAAAAAGTCTAGGTCAAACAATTGATCAAGATGCTGTTGTTTTTATATTTCAACAGTATGGTTTACGCTCAAGGGGTTTTAATGGCGCATATTTTGCAGGTCAAGAAAAGCGTGTTCATCGTTTTCATGAAATGATTGAGTCTTATTTTAAGGAATAGATTATGGAAAAAAAATTAGAAAGAGTTATTTCGAAATCTGAAATTTATGATCTTGTATGTAAATACATGCGAGGTTTAGATCGTTTAGATAAAAATATCTTTAGATCAGTGTTTCACGAGGATGCATACTGTGATTATGGATTCATTAAAACTGACCCTGATACATTTGCAACTTTTTGTATGGATGCATTAAAGGATCATATAGCCAATCATCATATGATAGGAAACTCGTTAATTGAATTTGATGATGATGATGAAAATACCGCTTATGGTGAAATATATTTTAATGCTTACCATAAAACTATTGAAAATGGAGTTAATACAGATGTTATTATTGCTGGAAGATATCTCGATCGTTATGAAAGAAGAGATGGGGTTTGGAAGATAGCTTACAGATCAGAAGTTAATGATTGGTCAAGAACTGAACCAACAAATGATCCATATTTTGATGATTCAGATTGTCATAGAGGCAAACGGCAAGATGATGATGTCTATCACAGGGAAAAAATGTATAAACCTTAAACTTAAACTATAAAATAAATATTTTTTGTTAAAAAAATGGAATTTATTACTAAAGAAAGATTAATTAATCCTTATCCTGATTATAAAAATTGGAGAGAAAATAAGCCAATTTGGTGGGCCGAGGATGTAAATGCGTGGGTGGTATCTACATACAAAGATGTCCATCTGGTTCTGAAGAATCCTAAATTATTTTCATCAGCTTCTATGGGTGAAAGAGATCATGAAATCTCATTACCGCTTTTAACTGATGACCCTCCAAGACATACTAAACTTAGAGCAATTATGAATAAAGCTTTTACAAGCCGTGCAATAAAGTTAATGGAAAATGAAGTTAGGAATATGTCTAATGACCTATTAAATAAATTAGATATATCAAAACCAGTTGACATCGCTCATGAATTTACTATTCCACTTCCTATTTCCGTTATCTCGCAGCTAATGGGAATACCATTTGAGAGAAAAGATGATTTTAAAAGATGGTCAGATGCTTTAACAGGAACTGGAAGTGAAACAGAAATAGAAAAGAGAATGCCTGAAATAATAAATATGAGAAATTATTTTTTATCTCTTATACCACTAAGAAAAGAAAGCCCCGGAGACGATCTTATAAGTAAGGTTGTAAATGCTGAGGTTGATGGTGAAACCCTGGATGATAATACAATTGCAGGATTTAATATGTTATTACTAATTGCTGGCAATGAAACAACAACAAATTTATTAAGTAATATGTTAAATCATATTTCATATAATCCAAATATATGGAAAGAGTTAAGAAAAAACAAAGGCCTTGTGGACGCCGCTATTGAGGAAACCCTTCGTTTTGATTCTCCAGTACATTGGGTAAGTAGAAGAGCAACTGAAAATACTGAGCTATCAGGCCAAACTATAAAAAAAGGTGAAAATATTTTTGCTATAATGGGATCAGCAAACAGAGATCCTAGTCATTATGAAAATCCTGAAGAATTTAGGCTTGATCGTAAACAAAATAAGGATCACCATACTTTTGGACATGGTATTCATTTTTGCATGGGCGCTCCTCTTGCTAGATTAGAAGGAAGATATGCACTCGAAGGATTACTCGACCGATTTGAGGAGGTTACCCCTTTAAAAGATGCTAAAAACCAGAGAACGAGTTCAAGTATGTTAAGAGGTTATCATCATCTTTGGCTAAATTTAAAATAATTAAATCAATTTATTTGAACTAGATTAAATTTTAATTATTCATTATTTCAGCTTGATTTTGAAAATTTTCCTTTTGAGTTTTTATTTTACCTCGAATTTCTTCTTGTTTTTGTTGGGTAATTGGATAATCGCGAACACAAAAAATAGCGATGATTAAAAACAATGGCAGACCAAAACAAAATAAAATTTTAAGACCAAGTATCTGTTCTGGGCTATTTATTGCACCAGGACTTGAATCAAAACCAATTAAATCAAGATATGTAAAAGCAAAGAATGGTGCTATTGCTATAGCCATCTTAGTGACAAATGACCATGCTGCAAAAAACTGAGCAGCTCTATCATCACCTGTAAGGTAAGTATCATAGTCTATAACATCTGCCTTCATAGAATGCGGAATAAGATGAAAAGTTGATCCAGCTAATCCAGCAGTAAATGTAATTGGAAACATCCAATAATAATCTCCTTCTCCCAAAAAGAAATAACAAGGTTGTAAAAAAGTGAAAACAAGCAAACCAATTGTCCAAGCATTATGCTTTCCAATTTTTTTACATAGCCATAGCCAAAAAGGAATTCCAATAAGATTGGCAATATAATAAAATACAAAGTAAAGAATACCCTGCTCTTCTTCGCCTGTAACACCTCTTATAAAGAACATAACGGTAAGAGTTGATAGTGTTATCCCAAGATAATTAAAAAAATATGCAAAAATAAGCTTTCTAAATGCACTGTTTCGCCACATTGCAATTAAGCCTTTTTTTAAAGACCCTTGCTTAACTTGATAATCCATTCTCTCCGAAACGTTAAAAACTGATAAACTTGTACATATTGGAATAACTATAAGTAAACAAATTCCAAGAATTATAATTGTTGCTTCCGCTCCTCCAAAGGCAAAGAAAAATAATGCTATTGCTGGTAAAAATTTCGAAATTGCGTTACCAAGAGTACCGATAAACATTCTCCAACCAACTATTGTTGACCTCTCATTATAATCCGAAGACAATTCTGCAGCCCATGAATAGTAGGGAATAAACAACATGCTCCAACCAAACCATAAGACTAAGAACCAAAATAATAAATAATGTCCGCCTTCTCCTAAATTTAAAGTTAGAAAATCCAAACTAATAGGAACCCATTCCCATAGGTTTTGAGGAAAAAATATTTTATAAATTGCAATCATCAATAATGGTATTGAGAGAAACATCCATATACGTCGCCTACCCCAACGAGTATTTGTTCTATCACTCAAAAATCCTATTAAAGGATCCGTAACTGCATCAAAAGATCTGGATAAAAGCATCACTAATCCAACAACTGCAAAGTCAAGACCTAAGTCAGAGACATAGTAATTTGGAATAAATGCTAGCAAAGGTAGAGAGGCAATTGAAAGAGGCATCTCTGAAAGACCATAAAAAAATAAAGTTTTTTTTGTTAAGGATTTTTTAGACACAATTTTACTAATCTAAACTAGACCATAAAGAATCTTTACGTATCCAATCATCTACCCAATCATGAAAATGTTGAAGCCTCTCCTCATCCTTGCTCAGCAAGGCACTATCAAAACCCTTTGAATGCATTCCCGCTTGCATGTCATTAAGATAATGTATGTCTTGATCAATTGTTATTGTAAATGACTTCCTACCCTCAACGACATCCTGTCTAGTAAAAATATCATGCTCAGGTCTAAATCCATTTTGATCATAATAAGAAGAACCAGGTAAAAGCTCTAATCCTTTTTTTTCATCACGTATTAATTCTGCTGGTATCTGAAAAGACCATTTTGTAAATGAACATTTATTTGGATCAGACTTATGAGGTTTTGGACCAAATATCCAAAGTCTCTCAGGGTGAATGGTCATAAATATATTAGGAAAAATATCATATTGAAGAACATCTGATACTTGATCATCAGAAAATTCTGAAAAATCAAAGCCAAGCTCTTTTCCAATAATCCTCTTTTGTTTTTGAATTGCCTTTCTAATTTCTGGAACTTTTCCATAAAAATCGTCAGGATTTAATCTCAATCCCCTTAAATAATCTTGCATAAAGTCGGGTGGTTCATCTGGCATTGAATATCTAGGATTAACAACCGGACTTGTTACCATTGTTCTTGTATGGCCAAATGGCCACAAATCATTTTCAGCATCACAACAATCAACAAAACTTGCATGTTGAGGATGGATAAAATCAACATGATATTGCTCTAAAAAATTATCCCTCACAGTTTTCCAATTTGTTTCTAAAAGAGATACCGTTTGATGTTTTACAAGATTCATTTTTTCAAATTTATAAGGCCTCAACTGATCGATAATTGGGCCAAGAAAGGTTTCTAATGATGGTGACTCTTCATCCATATTAACAAATATTAAGCCCGCCCAAATAGAAACCCTTACAGATTTTAATGAATATTTTTCACAAGGGACCCCGCCTTCAAACAATTCACGATCAGGAACATTTTCAAGCTTACCATTTAAAGAATAAGTCCAGCCATGATATGGGCATGAAACCTTATTAAAAGAGCCAGACTCAATTGTAACTATCTTGTTACCTCTATGTTGACAAACATTATAGAATGCAGAAATTTTCATCTCTTCATTCCTTGTTATAATAATTGACTCTCGTCCAATATCATAAACAAAAAAATCTCCCACCTCAGCTAAATCCGACTCAATGCCAGCAAATAGCCAAGTCTTTGTCCATATCCCCTCCCACTCAAGCTTCATAAATTCATTTGATATATACCTATCCTTTGATAGTGAAGCAGATTTTCGAGGCAAAGAAGTAATTGAATTACTAAAATCGATATAATTAAATTTTTGAGGCATTAAAACTCCCACTTAACATCCCTAACATCTAATTTAATCAGATTATCAACTTAGTAAAGATATGAAATTTTAAAAATATTCTGTTAAATCTATTCTAATAATTAACCATGAATTATAAAATTTAAAATATTGACCAAATGGTGTTAGAAGTTTTCAATATAATTAAAAGTTTTTAAATGAAAATTAAGGGGAATTTAGAGAAATGTTAGTTGTTACTGCAAAAGCAAAAGCAAGTAAAAATAATTTTATTAAATTAAAAAATATAATAAATAAATTAGAACAGGATACTCGAAAAGAAAAAGGCTGCATTGATTATGCCTTTAGCATTGATATAAATGACGAGAATGTTCTCAGGATTACCGAAATATGGGAGGATTTGAAAAGCCTACAAAATCATCTAAAAACTAAGCATGTTAATGATTTTAGAGCTGAAATGGAAAAAAATCCTTTAGATATTCAGGCTCATTTTTTTGAAGCCAATGAAATAACATATCCAGGTTAATTAATATGCTAAATAAAATTAGTTTTTTAAAAATATGAATTAACAATAGAAACTTGAAAACAAAAACTTTTTGAATATGCAAATGAAGGAATTTTAAGGTTTATGAAATATTTTGCATATTATTCAGCCGATTTTGTTAAAAAAAA
>CEUF01052028.1_pt1 | contig 11302 bp, 7 predicted proteins | sample 531461 | NCBI WGS metagenome assembly CEUF01 (sample SAMEA2623350, study PRJEB7988) | marine metagenome | biome: marine biome (ENVO:00000447); feature: surface water layer (ENVO:00002042); material: "saline water (ENVO:00002010), including plankton (ENVO:xxxxxxxx)" | depth 5 m | reverse complement strand
ATTAATATACGAAGTTATGTAAAAGCTAATCCTTCTTTGTTTGTAAAGCCTTTACCTCCTTCTTCAAAACCTTAGTAAATATTTTTTTAGAAACTTTTTTAATAAATGCAATTACAGATTGCATTGCTATTCCTCCAACTACTGCTGCTGTCGCACTTACACTTGAGGCTATAAGTGACGAGGCGATTACTTCTGGTGCTGGGATAGGCATTTCTCCAAAAAATGGTAAAGTAAATGTAGCTATTGCATTTTCACTTGGTAAAATTTCTGTGGTGTTTGGCAGGTTTGTCGGTATTGTCTCTGGTTTTAGTTGTAACTCTCCCTCCTTTGAAGATGCTTTATCGTCTTCAGAAGTTGCAGAGCCTCCCTGATCTCCCAAACCCGACTCTACCTGTTCCAAAGATGGAAGGAGTACAGGGTCTAGGTACGGAACGTCTGCCACAGGCGGATAAAAAATTGTTTTAGGTGGTACTAATACGTCTATTTCTGGTAGATGCGGTAGATATTCGTTCATTTTTTGATAGTATTGTTATAACCTTACACTTATTCTTTCGAGATAGCATCCTTGCGAGGTATTAGTCTAACTGAGATAAGAGGCGGTTACGCAAATTTTATTTCATCCTTAGATGGCTAACTTTACTCCGTCAAGGCTCGGACTTGTTAACAATACAGGTACTGGCTATGACGAACTTTTTCTCAAAGTGTGGAGCGGAGAAGTGCTATCAGCATTTCGTAAGTCCACAATCTTTGAAGCATTACATACAGTTCGGACTATACAGTCTGGAAAATCAGCCCAATTTCCAATTATTGGACTCGCTACAACTAGCTACCACCAAGTGGGCACCCAACTTACTGGTTCAGCGATTAAGCATGCTGAAGCTACCATAAATATTGATGACAAACTTGTAAGTCAGGTATTTTTGGCCGACATAGAAGAGGCTAAGAATCACTACGATGTGAGGTCAAGATATACAACCGAAATGGGAAATGCTTTAGCATATCGCTTTGACCAGAACGTAGCTGCTGTAATTGCTCAAGCTGCAAGAACGGCTACTAACTTCAATACAGATTTAGCTGGTGGTACAAGAATTAAGATTCTTAAGTCTGGTACTGCAAATACAGCTGCTGCTGTTGCTGCCGTTACTGGTGCTGACCTAGTTACTGCTCTTTGGACTGTTGCTGAAACATTTGATGTTAACAACATTCCAGAAGACAACAGATACTTTGCTCTTGACCCAGCAAATTACTACAAGTTGGCTCAAACAACAGATGTTCTTAACAGAGATTGGGGCGGTTCTGGAGCATATGCAGAAGGAACAGTTCTTAAGGTTGCTGGTATTAATATCATCAAATCTAATCACTTACCTAAAGCTAATAGAACTGCGGTAACTGGTGAGAACAACACATATCATGCTGACTATAGAGACAATATCGGTCTTGCATTTACTCCAGATGCAGTCGGTACTGTTAAGTTAATGGACTTGAAAATGCAGCAAACAGGAAATGATGTTTCTGCATTATGGCAAGGTACATTTATGGTTGGTTCAATGGCTCATGGTACTGGTGTTTTAAGACCAGATTGTGCTATTGAAGTATATGCAAGCAACTCATAAGTAGCTAATATAGGGGGGAAACTTACCCCCCTTATTATTATGTCTCCCAGAGGAAAAGGCACTTACGGAACTAAAAAAGGAAGACCACCAAAAAAAGGAAAGTAAATGGTACTCGCAAGAACCACAAAACTTGAAGCAGTAAACAAAGCCTTACAGATGATGGGGGAAGCACCTCTTAATTCTCTGCAAGGCTTGTTTGGTTTAGGTAACTTAGCTGAGACAACTATTAATAGTGTTAGTCGTAAAGTACAAACAGAAGGATGGTCATTTAATACTGACTATCAAGTAAGTTTAGTTCGGGATTCTATAACTAACCATATATCTGTTGGTGATAATGTAAGCAGAGTGGTAGTTGACCCTTACGATTATCCTGACTATGACGTAGTACAACGTGGTCAAAAATTATACGATAGAAAAAATAATACTTATGTCTTCACAGAAAATTTAAAAGCAGATTTAACTATTATTCTTGATTGGGATGATCTACCAGAACATGCAAGAGTTTACATAATGACTAAAACTGGTAGAGAATTGCAAGAGTCTATGATTGGTAGTAAAGATTTAACAGAGATAAATATAATATTAGAGCAAGAAACTAGAGCTCAGTTCATGGAAGAAGAAACAACCTTAAGTGAACATAGCATGTTGAGAGGTAACGCCAAGAGAAATTATCCAGTAAAAGGTTTTAACCCTATATCTGTATTACCTAGAAGCTAATGGGATTAATAAGTAGTACTATTCCCAATATGATTAATGGGGTTAGTCAGCAACCCTCGGCTTTGCGATTGGCTTCTCAGGCCGAATCAGTTATAAATTGTTTGTCATCACCAGTTGAAGGTTTAACTAAACGCCCACCTTTTAATCACATATCTAAATTACTTTCTGGTACAGCTGGAACAGGCAGACCGTTTGTAGATATTGTTGATCGGGATGGAACTATTCAGTATTTAATAATGATTAGGGATGGAGCTATAGATGTATTTAATTTAGATGGTTCTGCTCAAACAGTAAACTGCCCTAACGGAACTGATTATTTAAATATTTCTAATACTGCTAATCCTTCAGATAAATTCAGAATTGCTTCAGTTGCCGACTACACGTTCATCGTTAACAGAGAAAAAGTAGTAACAATGGACCACGCTGGAACTTATACACAAAACGATGGGGCAACACCGCCAGCAGCTGGAACTATAATAGCTGTTAACTCAAATGGACATGGACTAGAAACAGGCGTAAAAATACAAATAGATTTTGAAACTGGTACTACTCCAGATGGAACTTATGACGTAACTAAAGTAGATGATAATAACTTCACGTTAGTTGGAGCTTCAAGTTTAGATACTAGCGGAACTTGTAGGTTTAATGAACTGTCTCCAGATGTATCACGCAAAGGAATAGTTTTTATAAAAGCTGCTGACTATGACACAACATATACAGTAAAGATAAAAGATGCTGCTGGCACTACAACTTTGGCTACCGCAACCCACCAAACTGCTTCAGCTGGAGGTACAGTACCTAACTCAAATACTATTGCATCTGATTTAACCAGCCAGTTAACCAGCCAATTATCTAGTGGTTGGACTTTTACTGTTGACCAGTACATTATAAGAATAGAAAGAAATGACGATACAGAATTTACTATAGAAAGTACTGATTCAAAAGCTGGTACTTATACAAAGGCTATTCGAGGAGCTATAGATACAATTAGTGATCTGCCAACATTATGTGAAAATGGTTTTATTGTTAAAGTGCAAGGAACAAAAACTACAAGATTAGATGATTACTACGTTAAATTTGAAACCTCTAATGGTACAGATTTTGGTTTTGGAATATGGAGAGAAACCGTTGGGCCACTAGAACCTTTTAAATTTAATAAAGCTACTATGCCTTACGTTTTAGTTCGGGATGCAGCTACAAGTACTTTTGAGTTTAAACAATTTGATTGGTCGCCAAGAATAGCTGGAGATTTATTAACTGCTCCTACTCCTACCTTTGTCGGAACTACAATTAATAATATAAATACTTTTAGAAATAGACTTGTATTACTAGCAGACGAAAATGTTTTAATGAGTGCTGCTGATAGTTACGATAGATTTTTTCCAGAAACAGTACAAACGATTGTAGATAGCGACCCTATTGATCTTGTTACTGGTGGAACAGAAATACATTTCCTAACTTCTAGCTTGGCCTTTGCAAATACACTATTGCTATTTAGTCGGCATGGTCAGTTTAGGCTAGACGCTGGGGCTTCAACTATTGGGGGTGCGTTAACTCCTAAAACTGCAACAATAACAGCTATAACGACATATGAAACAGAGCCAACAGTTGACCCTATATCAGTTGGCCGAACTGTTTATTTCTCTATACCTAAAGGAGAGTTTAGCGGTTTGCGTGACTTTTATCTTCCAGATGTAACAGCATCAGTTCCAGTATCAGAAGAAGTATCGTCAGCTGTTCCAAGGTATATTCCAAGAAATATAGTTAGTATGGTTAGTTCAGCATCAGAAGAAACAGTTATAGCTATTAGTAAAGACCAGCCTAAACGTATTTACTTTTATAAATTCTTTTACGAAGAAGATCAAAAACTCCAATCATCTTGGTCGTATTGGGAAGTAAAAGGAGACAAGGAAGTACTTGGTGCATCAATTATAGATAGTGATGTATTTTTTGTACTTCAATACGCAGATGGTGTTTACTTAGAAAAATGCTCTTTGCGACCAGAATCAGTAGATGAAGGTAGTAATTTAGAAATACTATTAGATAGAAAAATAGATGAAACTAAGTGCCATATCAACGTAATCAACCAAGGTGGTGCTGGTGTTCAGTCAATTATTTCTTTGCCTTATCCAACCGCTACAGCTGGAATACAGGTTGTTGTTGGTAGGGATGTTGCTGGCAATACAATACAACATGGTCAAGTAACAGTTCCAAGTGCAGAAACTTTATCTGGAGCTACGCAGTCTGGATTTACTGGTAATGGAACTATGACTGTATTAGGTGATTTATCAAACGCAAAATTTTTTATAGGAGAAAGATATGATATGACTTACGAGTTTAGTACGCCATATTTAAAAGAACAGCCAACTGGTGGTGGTGTGGCCGTAGTTGCAGGGCCAAGACTACAAATAAGAACTTGGACATTTGTTTTTGATGATACGTCTGCCTTTAAAATAAGAGTTACTCCAAGGGGTAGAAATGCTTTTACTTATCCGTATAATGGATTTATCGTTGGTCAAAACCCTCCAGCGTTAGGTCAAGCACCATTTTTAACTGGTAAATTTAAAGTACCAGTAATGGCACACAACAATGACACCAAGGTCGAAATCTTAAGCGATAGTCCACTACCCTGTCGTATTCAATCATCAGAGTGGGAAGGATGGCTACACACCAGAGCAAGACGGCTATAGGCAAATTTCATTGGAGAAAGTCAATACTGTCTGACGTAACAACTGTCGCTGCAAATATGCGACAAGAAGACAAAGAAGAAGTTTTAGCTTATTCTGGTTCTTCACCACAAGAAGCATTGTTTTATTGTTTTTTTGCTAGTAAACCTTGCATGACTATGGTGGGAAGAAAAGGCAATATTATGGGTATGTATGGAGTTGTGCCTTGCTCTCCTAAAGTTGGAAGAATATGGATGTTAGGACATAAATCTATGACAACTGACTATAAAGACGTAAGAGCATTTTTACGTTACTCACCTATAGAATTACAAAAATTTCATTGCAATTATCCGTTGTTATACAACTATGTTGATGCAAGAAACGAAACTCATATAAAATGGATTAAGTGGATGGGTTTCTCAATTATCAAGAAACACGCTACATTTGGAGCAGAAGGTCGAACTTTTTACGAATTTGTAAAGAACTAACTATGTGCGGTGCAATTCCTATAGCTGTTATCTCAGGAGTCCTAGGCGTAGCTGGTAGCTATATGCAATACCAACAAGCCAAGACGAATGTTGCATATCAAAACGCCCAGCAAAATTTACAGTTTCAAAGCCAGATGTTACAGGCTCAGTCCAATCGAATGACTGAGAATGTAAAGAAACAAATGAATGATGATGCTATTGCTCATGCTAATTATTTAGCAGATTTGCAATATGAAAGAGATAGCACCAGAATCACTATGAATCAGATGCAGCAGCAAGAACAAGCAGCACAAGAAAAAACTGCAAGGGGTCGGTCATATTTAGAAAAGAGAGGAGAAGTTGCAGCAATAAGAGGATTAGGAACAAACGCATGGACTTTGATTGCGGATATAAAACGCACACAAGCAGCAGCAGACTTTATTACGAATCGAAATACTGCGTTTAGTTTACAAGGCACTCAATCGCAGCGACTTGATGCACAGGCAAATCGGGCAAGTAGGCGAGGCCAGACTGCAACGTATCTGAAGAAAACGTATCTTGACCCTGTTAAACCGCTTAAAATACCGAAGCCTAGTTTTGGGCCATACGCTCTGGGCATGGCTAGTTCTGTTGTTGGTGGCTTTAGTACTTATGGCCAGTTAAATGCTGCTGGCATGCAAGATTACAAATTAGCAAAAAGGTAAATGGCAGCATCAACTAAAGGTTTAAGTCTTGGAAAAAACGAAGACCCCAAGAAAAAAGGGGGAGGTGGTATTGCTAAACAAATATCACTAGATGGTGTCAATGTGCCACCAGTTGTTGGTAGTACAAAAATAGAAGAACCTAAACTTACTAACGCTAGATGGTTTGGAGAAACAGCTGTAACACCAGCTGCATTGACAAAAATACCTCAGCTTGAATTACCAAGCATGAGAGGAGTTATAGAAAATGCTACTCCACAAGACGCTGGCAACTATGCAACTGCCTTAAATACTTTTGCTCAGACTGTTACAAGTTTTGGTAGTGCCTATTCTAAAAAAATAGATGCAGATTTAAAAAAATATGAGAATCAAGCATTTTCAGTATTTACTGAATTTGGCGACCCTACACAACCAGTAAAAGATTTAAATGGTTATATAAGTAAAATTGATTTAAGAATAGAGGCACTAACAAATAAAGAAGTAAAAACAGATGACATTAAAAATGAGATTTTAGATTTACAAAAACTAAAAAACCAGATAACTAATAATAGAAATTTTAAAAATGTTTTATTATCAACTACAAATAAAAATATTGTTTTAAACAGAGCCTATAACTGGACTTATGCAAAAAAGGACATAATGGTTCCTGATACTAATTTAGAAGGTGGAATTACAGATAAAAATGCAGAACTTAAAGAAATAAGAGTATCTGAACTAGACCCTTCAGACCCTAGATATATTGAGGCTTTTAATAAACATGTATATGGTGGAGTAGATTTAAGTACTTTTGAACATAACAATATATCTGGCACGATTTCAAACATACTTGCACAGGATAGATACAAACAAGAAGGAGTATATGCAGACCTTACTAAAAACAAAATATTAATAAGTAGCAATAATTTATTAGACGAGAAAATACCTTTGCTTATCAATGCTGACAATGGATTTTCTGTCGCTGCTTTCAATACTGAAATGCAAGAAACTTTAGAATTTATAAATAATACTCATTTGTTTAATAAAGAAGAAAAACTAGCTTTCGTCAAAACTCTAGTATCTAAATTAGAATTTTATTTAGGAGATAACCCTGACGCAAACGTAGAAGATATAGTAAACGAAATATTTTTAGGAAAAGACTTAGGCACAAAAGATGCAGTCCATCCATTAATGATGGGCCCACAAAATGGCAGATTTAAAAAAGATGGCAAGATAAACAAAAAACAAATGCTAGTTGAACAGATAGGAGGTAAAGACCAGCTAAATATAATCATTGGAAATACTATAAAAAAACAACTAGATACTAAAGACAAAATAGAATTGGGTAATATTGACGGCTTTGAAACAGAATTTAGTAGCGTTCTTACTGATAAAACTCAAAATGGCAAAAGTTTTATGGAGCTTATTATAGATGGTCAGCTTGATAGTGCCTATGGCAATGAGCATGTTGCAGCGTATATAACTGCATTAAAAACAAGAAAGCAAGAACTAACGGAAAAATTTAAAGATAACCCAAAAATGCTTAATTATATAAATCAGGCTTACAATAAATCTATAACAAACGTAGAAAATAATTTATTAGCTAGTGATTACGAAGAGGAGTTATCTGTCTTAATTAAAATGAGTCATAAGATTGCTGCTGGTGATGACAGCTTAGTAGAAGATTTTAATGATAGAGTTACTATGTTTGAGTCAAGCTATCCAATAAATAAAGCAACAAAAGACTTAACTCCAGTACTTGAAAGAGTTAATAAATTTCAAACTGCAACCAATAAAAGTTTACTTAAGGTTGGTATTGACCAAGTTAAGACTTTGCATAATGAATATGCAGAAGGCAGAACAGAAGACTATAACAAGGATTCTGTATATAATACACATGAATTAGAGATACAGCGTGACGTTGAAGAAATAGTCAATGAAGCTAATAAACTTTTTCCTAACGACAGAGAAGGCAGGCAAAACTATGTGACAGAGACTATCAATGCCAAATGGAATAATGGTGGGTTTATTCCAGATAGAAAAGAAAAAAATAAAAATCCTGTTTATGGATTTACTAAAACTAATAAAGCTATAAAAAACTTTTTTAAAGATACAAAAAAAGGTGGAATAGATGCAGACGGCATTTTTGTAGATGAACCATCTGGTAAAAGAAATTTCTTAGTTTATGTAAACAAATACTCTCGACCTGTTTTCAGAAAAGAAGTTTTATTTAATAAAGATTTTACAGATGGATTAATTATTAAATGGATGAGCGGAGAGGATATAAGTGAGGAATGGGATATTATTGAAAAGAATTTAGAATTTCATGGTATTGATACAGTTGACTTTTTTCTACAAGAAGTCAATAAATTGGGTATCCCACCAAAAAAATTCTTTAAATCTACATTATTAAAGTTTCAAGGCAAAACTAAAGAAGAGCGAAGAATACTATGGGAAAACAAAGGAGTTGACGTTGAAGAAGAAGATAAATAATGTATCATTAGGATATTACAAAAGGCTGTAAATGGAAGAACAAGAACTTATTACGTCAGCTGTCGTTGAAGAAGAAAAGGAAGATGAAGAGGAAGGTGAATTTCAATTTAATTATGTACCTAAATATAAAAGAGATACAAGACAAAAAAGAATAAAAAATGCGACTGACATTAAAAAAGAAAAGATAGAAGAAGTTAACAATGACCAATTAAATATCCAATCAGACGATACTTTAATTTCTATAGAAGACCAAAAGGAAAATTACTATAAGGCAATAGCATCTGGAACAGGTGATATAGCGACAAAACAAAGGTCTAATTTTTTTGGTATTGAATATTCTCCAGAACATTTAAAAGGTAAGGTTCATTGGAGAAATAGCCTTGGTGATTTTTTAAGAATGACAGACAGGGCTGGCATTGGTTTTGCACAAAATTTATTTAATACTACTCAAGATTTAGGTAGGGCAGATATGCCAGCGTATATATCAGAAATGGTTACAGGTGACGTAGTAAGTAGTACGGCTATTGGATTGCGAGCAATTAGAGAAGGAATAAAAAATAAAAGTTTTGCAGAATTTTTTGACGAGTTAGGTTTTGGTGAGCACTCAGAAAACAAAATGAGTCTTCTCGATGCAACGCTTTCAAATGCTGGAAAAATAAATAATTACGCAAAGTTTGATGCCTTGTCTGCCGAAGATAGAATGAATGGTGTCGATTATGGATTATATGGTTTACCTTCTTTAGTCGAAATAAGTGGCGGTTATCCTGAGAGAGATACAGGCAGATGGTTTGCAGATGGAGTAACTAATTTTCTTGGTGACGGCTTACCATTTTTCACTATAGTCGCAGCAGCGATGGCCGAACCTACTCCTTCAGCTGAAGTTGTTTTAGCTAAAAAAGTTTTAATGAAGGCGAAAGCATCTAGCCCACAGTTCAGAACATTCTATAATCTTGTATCTAAAAATATTTTAAGTGGTAAGGTTGGTGCTACTACTAAAACTCTTCTTAAATTTGGAGCAAAGGAATCTATTAAGGGTGCTGGTGCAAGTGCAATAGCTGAAGCAGTAGTTGGTAATCCTTATCAGGATTATGGAATGGATGCTATCTTACCTGATTGGTTAGATTATGAAAAAAGAGCAGATGATAGTTTCTTTGAAGCAAAAATAAAATCAATGATAGTTTCGGAATTTATATTAGGGCCATTATTTGGAATGGGTATAGGCTCTATTGGTGTTGGCACTAAACCAATAAGAGAACCAATTATAACTGCTTTTTCTCAGTATTTTAAAGAAGGAAATAAAGATGCTTTTAAAAATGCTATGCCTGATTTAATGGGTGGCATACAAAAAAGAGCAAATCAATTTAAAGGGCCAAATAGAAATAAACTTAGTTATAACTATTACGTTCAAGAAGCTAAAAAATATATGGATGATGCCGAAGGTGACATGATGGAGGCATTTGTAAATTACGTTTTTGATACAAGTATTGTTAAAAAATTTACAGAAAAATTACATTCTACTTTTATTGATTTAGATAAAGCTACAAAACAAGTAGAAGATTTAGAAATAAAAAATAAAGAAGTAACTAATATAGAAGTAAACGATATACAGATTAAGAAAAACGAAGAAGAGTTAGTAGTTGCAAAGAAAAAAATAAAAGAATTAGAAACACGACTTGAAACTGAAAAGAAAAACTGGACTGAAAAGATTAAAAAAGCTGCTACATCTGAAGATAAATTAACAGAAAAAGTAATTATCAATCAAAGCATAAGACCTACTACTGACATAAATACAAACAATAAGTTAGGTCTAGGACAGGGAGTTAATTTTAAAACACCAAAACAAATTACAGCTGTAAATCCTAACGACATTGTTATAAGACCAGATGTATTTCAAGTTAAAGAATCAGGTAAATTAAACCCAAGAGGAGTAAGTGGTTCTTTAGCAGAAGAGTCTAGCTATGACCCTAAGTTTGCTGGTTTGATAAGTGTATGGACAGATAAAGCTGGTGAGCTAGGTGAGGCTGGAAGAATATATGTAATTGATGGTCACAACAGAATTGATTTAGCTAAAAGATCAGGAGCTCCAGAAGTTAATGTACAAATGATCGAGGCTTTAAATGTAGAAGATGCCAAGGCCGAAGCTGCCATTATCAATATTAATCAACTTAATTTTACACAGCAAGGAGCTATTGCCCCTATAGATGCTGCAAAAGTAATAAAAGCTAGAGGTTTAAAACCATTAATAGAAATGGGTATGAACCCTAAAAAGAAATTAGTAATCCAAGGTCGGCAACTTGCAAGGCTGCCTGACTTTATGTTTAGTAAATTAATATCTGGTGATATTGGATTAGAAAAGGCTTTAGCTTATGGGTCAGAAAAAATATCTCCAGTTGCTATTGGCGATGTTTATAAAGCTATTGACAAGAAAAATCCTTCGATAGATACAATCAAAGAAGCAATTCAAATGGCCCGAGAGGCAACAGAAGTCGTACCACAAGAAGGTGATGGTCTTTTGCCTACAATGTCTGCATATTTTAAATCAACAAATACACAAAATTTATTAAAAATAAGATCGCAGATTAGATCGCAATTAAGAAAAAAACTTACAACACTTAAGAACGTAGGCACACTAGATAAAAAAGCTGGAGTAGAAACAGTAGCTGGTAATA
>CEUF01128244.1_pt1 | contig 11346 bp, 12 predicted proteins | sample 531461 | NCBI WGS metagenome assembly CEUF01 (sample SAMEA2623350, study PRJEB7988) | marine metagenome | biome: marine biome (ENVO:00000447); feature: surface water layer (ENVO:00002042); material: "saline water (ENVO:00002010), including plankton (ENVO:xxxxxxxx)" | depth 5 m | reverse complement strand
CTCTGAACGCTTGTAAGCATAGCCACTGCAGGCTTATCGTTAAAACATAATTCTTTTTGTATGAGCTGCTTGAATTTATCTACCATCCTACCAACGGTTTCCCAACTACTTACTCCATTTTGCCTTTCATAAGTTGTCTTAATATAGTCGAAGCTAAAGATCATTTGATTCCCCCTTCCAACCTCTGAATAATAGAATCTTCTGATAATATTAAGCATGCTATCAATTGAATGGCCAGCTACATTGTAATAATAAAATTTGAAGTTTTTGACTTTAGCCCAAGTATCTCTAACTTTTTGTATAACTTCTTCGCCAGCTTGTCTCCACCTGCCTGTTTCTAGTAAGTGCATGGGTACTCCTGACAAGGCGGAGCACTGTCGAATAATAAGCTCTTCTTTACTCATTTCGCCATTATCAAAATGTAACACTGGAATGTTATTATTTATTTCAGAAACTTTTGTACAGAAGTCCATGCAAAATTGAGTCTTTCCTACTCCTGCTCGGGCTACCACAACAGCTATATTTCCAGGTCTAAACAGAGAGCCATACAGCTCGTTTAATCTTGGGTGCGGACCCATCAATCCAAATTCATCAATAGGATTGTTTCCCCTCTCTTCAATAAAGTCTTCCATGTCATCAAAGAGATTTTCTGGCTTGCTTGAACCAATTTCGTATAAATTTATTTTATCGTTATATATTTTATCTGCTTCACTTACTATATCATCAAAAGTTGCACTGGAGGGCATGCTTTTCATATTCTTTGCCACCTCTAATGAGGCATTATGTATTTCTCTTCTAACTGTAATTTTTTTTAATTCTTGAGCAGCTTTTAGCACACCTTCTTTTGAAATTTGTCTCATGGATAAAGCCTTGATATAGTCTGCGATGTTAATATTGTCTTCAAAAGAAATGTTTAATGATTGAACTCTTTGGGCCAGGAGAACTTCGTCAAGAGCATCTCCTGATTCTAGAGACTGCCTTAAGACACAAAAAATAGTTTTATTTACAATTGTATTCTTGTCAAAAAAATCATCTTGAGTTATAAATGAAGCTATAAGCGGATAGCTTTCGGGATACTTAATGAGTCCTGCGATTAAGTGTTGTTCTAGTTCGTGTGAATTTACCATGTTAGAATGGTATCACATTAACACAAAAATGTCAAGGCATTTCTTCGTCGCCAAGGTCTCCGCCAGAATTTAATTCTATTTCTTGTGCGGCCAACTGATCTAGGTACTGCTCTAGGGCTTTCCTTAGTCCCATTTCTACAATTGGTGAAGATGCTTTTGTAATAACAGATGGCAATCCATCTTGATTGACAAAAGATAAAATGAACCCACTATCTCCTGAAGTGGATCCTGAGAATTCGAAAAGTTGCGTTAGTATATTTTCGGGCAAATTAAATTTTGATAAATTTTCTGGGTCAATAAATTCGTCGCTCATATATCATATTACACTAATTATAATATAACTCCAAATTTTAAAAAAAGCTTATCATTTAATTCATCACCATCATATATTTCTACAAGTTGTATATCATTTAATTCGCAAAATTTAAATTTGTCTTGATCTCTTTTTAGTTGGTTCAGGTAGTTTATTTTATTTGATCCGTGAAAAAAGGGTACATATTTTGTGTGTTGTTTTCCTTGAACTTCAACTGCAATTTTTTTATTGGCATTGTAAAAGTCTAAAGAAAGTTTTGTTCCTGCTACGGGAAACTCTTCAAAAACAATGTGGTTGCACCAATGTTTTTTGAGGAATTGTTTGGCTTGAAACTGTATTTTACTCCTGCTTTCTCCGTCCCAATTAATTAAGTAAGATCTAGGTTTTTTTACAGTTCGTTCTGCGCCAGTTAACGTCTTAAAGCGCATTTGTTAGATTTTTAAAATCTTTATATAGGAAGTCGCAAAGCTTTTCATTTTCTTCTAAAAAATCAATTAGCCTTTGTTCTCCTTGGAACTTTTCGTTAATTTCAATTTTTTTATCAGCTAATTCTTTAACTAGATCTTCAGAGACTGAAATCCATGCTCCTTTTTTTACTATTAGGTTAAAAAGGTAAAGCATGTCCAGAATTTCTCGAGCCCTCCAGATGGATTTGCCATCTTTTTGTCCATACTGTATGGGATATCTTACTGTTGAGCCGGTTTTTTCATTAATGCTTTTTCTAAATTTTACTTTGCAGTAATGCCCTATTGGCTCGCCCTTTTCGTCTAATCTTGTTGCTGTTGGATTTTTAAATATAAGATCTGATGTATACCTTTCTTCAAATTCCAAGATGAAGTTGGCATAGTGTTTGATCGCATTTCCTCCAGCCTGCTTAACTTTTGGGCCGCCTCTTGCTGCATAAGGGTTTGTTGCGACCTCGACTCTAACTTGACTGGTCAAGATCATTGTATGGCCCATTTTTGTAATTGGTAAAACCATCTTTTTTAAGAATACTGATGTTATTAACGCGCCTCCAGCTACTTGCTCAGATTCAGCAAAGGGCTTGTCTATGTCTCCAACCCTGCATAGTGCATCTACGCTGTCAATGATAAACATGTATTTTTTGTTGTGTTCGTTGTTAAAAACAAGCTCTCTGATTAATTCGAAAACTTTTTCAAAAATATTACAATCGAAAACGAAGAACTTTTCAGGGTCCGTGCTGATTCCAGATCGCTCGATCATTTCTGGGCTAAATCTTCCTTCGCTTTTGATATAAATAACCATTCCATCTTTATCGAAATGTTTTTGAAAGTTTTTAGCAAAAGCCATGGCGCAACTAGTTTTTCCGCCTTCATTGATTCCTGTAAATCTGTGGGCTCCACTAGGTAGGCCTCCTCCAAGAGCTATGTCTAGATTTAGGCTGCCGCTAGAGATTTTATAGTCTTCAGCTTCATGAAAGTTGTAATGATACTTTTGATTATCTTTGTCGGATAGAAATTTTGCTATCTGGTCGGTTGTTTGAATATCTTTGGTTTTACTCATCTATAAATTGTCTAATTGTTTTTGGTTTTTTCGAAATTATTTTATCTTTGCCCGTCTTTTTTCCCAGCGGAATTTCGACTTTTGCAGGAATCTTGTAATTAAATTCTTTGTATTTTTTGGAGAGAATGGAAAGGCCATGGCCTGATCTTAATACGGCTAGTGACGGAACTTTATCTAAACAAACTTTTTGCCAAAATTCTTCAGAATTAAACATATCCATAAGGTCATTTAGCATTTTCATTTCTCTTGCCCAGAACATTCTTTTTTGCGTTGATGGTTCAACAACAATTTTTTTAATTATGTCTCTTTTATTGAGTTTTTTCACTCAATCAGTATAAACTAAAAATTATACAAAGTCAAGCTTTATATTCGTATTTAGGTTTTATCTTATGGTAAGTTCTGTTGTCGACGTGTTGATCTACTAAATTTTTTATCATCGAGTCAAATATGCTGGATTTAATCTCAGAATTTTTTCCGGTATCTGCTAGATCTATCTTTTCTGCAATATCTATAAATTCAAAAATATCTTCTTTAGGGAAGTTGTTAACTCTTTCAAAGCAATGAGTTCCAGAGTGCTTGCACGGAACTTGCAGTTGATATCTTCCACTTGGTAGTACAGAGCAAGTTACAATAGATGTTTTTTGATTTTTAATTTCAATGTTTTCTTTTAATAATTGATTTTTTTGAACAGTAAGTTCGGATATTTTATTCTCTAATTCTGTATTTGGATTAATGTTAACTTCTTGACTCTTATTTAAAAGCTGTTTTTCTAGATTAATATTTTTAATATAAAGATCTTCTTTTTCTTGCTCGAGGGCTGTTACTTGATTTTTTATTTCCGATAAAGCATTGGCGCTCACGCATATTTCAGATTTTAATTCGTCGATTGCATTTGATTGAGACTTATGGGAAATCATTATTTCTTTTATTTCGGAAACGTTTTTTGCGGCTTCATCTGCCTTGTCTAGCAGTTTGGCTTTACTAATTTTTATTTGCTTGATGTCATTTTCAGCAATCGTTTTTTGTTTCATTAACTCTTCAATTTCTTTAGACACAACCGAGGAGTCTTCTTTTTTTAGTATTTCTTGCTGGCATTCTATTTTAATTTTCCTGAGCTCTTCTTTCGCTGCGGAAACTTCTTCTTGATATTTTTGGACTTGATCTTCCTTTAGTGAAAGTATCTTATTTTCTTGGTCTATATCTTTTTGTCTTTCTTCTAGGTCAACTTGTTGCCTGTCTAGTTCTTTAATTTTTAACTCAATTTCAGTCGATTTTTCAAATACTGCAACATCATCTTGCATTGCTTTGGGAAACTTTTTCGATAAACTAATGTGCGCCGCAAGAACCAAAAGAATAGCTAGTGGGTCAAAAACGAAAATCAATATTATAATTACTATTCTTACAGCTTTGCCCATGTCGAATTGCATGCCTGTAAAATCTGCAATTAATTCTGCCACATATTTTATTGGCCCAACCTCAGCTTCTAGCTGTCTAGAGCCATCATCTAGATCAAATTTTTCTCGCTCTAAATTATCAATTATATCTAGAGCTTGTGATATGTTTTGATTTAATTCTTCTATTTTTAATTCTGTATCTTCTGGCTTTTCAAATCCTATAGTTTGGTATTCTTGTATTCTTTGTCTTATATCTGAAATGATAGAAGATGTCTCATCTCTATATTTAGAAATTCTTGATTCTATTTGCTGTTTTTTAATTTTAAGCTCTTCTCTCTCTGTAGCTTGCTCGGCTATCTTGTCTTCTATTTTTTGTTTTTTATTGGAAAATAAACCACCAGATTGATTTTTTACTTCATTTAATTCTTGATTCAGTTCATTGATTCTAGCATTTATAGGTTCGAGCATTTTGTTGTCTAATGAAATATCTTTTGCTAGCTGGTCCGTTAATTGAGATATTTTCTTTTGCTCTAGCTCTATGTTTTCTGCGCTTTTATCTGAAAGGTTTTTATTTTTGTCTTCATTTTGAGCTATCAGTTCTTTTTGTCTTGCAATGTAATCTTGTTGCCTTGATATTTTAGTCTCAACCTGTTGAACTAAGGCTTGTGCTTTTACGCTATTTTGCTCGTGCTCTATGTGGGATTTGGATAGAAATCCAAATATCCCCATGCTTGTTATACCCATTAAGACAACAATTGCTGAAAATAAATAAGCTTTTATTGTCTTGGGTGCCGACTTCCAATTTTTATGAAGCCATATTGCGGCTATAATTTTACCAACTTCGAGAGCAGAACCCATAGCAATTACTGCGGCAATTGATCCTGGGAATATTGTTGCGAGACCAATAATACTAAAATATGCAGCTATACAAGATATACTTAGCGCGGATATAAGTGTTAATATTGCAAAAATCATTTCAAGTATTACACCTTATTATTCTATTAATTCAGTCATTTTGACTGTAATTATTTGACCATTATCAAGCTCGATTACAGCAAAAACAGCTCCATCTTCTGCGCCGCCAAGCTCTTCATATTCGTTTATAATTGTTCCTGCTATATTTCCTTGTGGAGTTGATACCATGCACCGTTTTCTTTCTTCTTTAGACATGTAGATATATACACGACTTATAAATGACACAAAAGTCAAAAGTTAACTTTTAACTTTTGGTAGACTTTACTTTAACTTTTGTGTACCATAATGCATGGGTAAAAGAAAGTACGTAAAAAAATCAGATTATTGGGATAAATTTTCTAAGGACAGTTCAGAGGATCTTTCTAAGATTATTCAGTCTAATAATATAACCCCTTCTTCTTCGGGAGAGCCTTATTATACTGAATCTATAGCTTCTACATATAGCAGAAACCAGTCTCTTTCTGACGAATTTTCATCAAGAAGAAACTCAACACATAAATCCACAAAAAAACATAGATTTTCTAATATTGCCAGTGGTGTCTTGCCTTACACGTATGGATCGGATGGGGTAAATGTCAGGGAAACAATAGAGCTTTGTCAGAAGGCTTATGCTAATATATCCGTTTTTAGAAACGCTATTGATATTATGTCTGAGTTTGCTAACTCAAATGTATATCTAGAGGGCGGAACAAAAAATTCTCAGGATTTTATATATAAGTGGTTTGAAAGAATTAATTTATGGAATCTTAAAGATCAATATTTTAGAGAGTATTATCGAAGTGGTAATATTTTTATGTACAGAGTTGATGGGCAGTTTTCTAAGTCAGATTTTGATAAGATAAGTAAAATATATGGATCAACTTTATCTCTGAAACCGGGAAAGCTTCCTGTTAAGTATATAATGCTTAATCCATATGATATAGTCGCAAAAAAAGGTTCTTCATTTGAAAATGGATTGTATGAAAAAATACTTTCAGAATATGATATAGAAAGACTAAAGAGTCCTAAGACGGAATATGATATTCAGGTTTTCGAGGCTTTAGATCCCGATACGAAGCAGGCTATCGAGAGAGGTCAGTACAACTCTGATGGTTTAAAAATTAAGCTCGATCCAGGTCATTTAGTTTATTCTTTTTACAAAAAACAAGATTACGAGCCTTTTGCTATACCCTTTGGTTATCCTGTTCTTGATGATATAAATTTTAAATTAGAGCTAAAGCAAATTGACCAAGCTATATGTAGAACTATAGAAAATGTAATTTTGCTAATTACGATGGGTGCGGAGCCAGATAAAGGGGGAATCAACCCAAGGAACATGGAGGCAATGCAGAACCTTTTTAAAAATGAAAGTGTTGGTAGGGTTTTGGTTAGCGACTATACAACAAAAGCAAACTTTGTTATACCTGATATTAGTAAAGTTGTTGGCCCATCTAAATATGAGGTAATTAATAACGACATAAAGGAAGGCTTGCAAAATGTTATTGTTGGAGATGAAAGGTATAGCAATACTCAGGTAAAAGCAAAAATATTTTTAGAAAGACTTGAAGAATCTCGCAATGCTTTTATTTATGATTTTCTGCAGCCTCAGGTAAAAATGATATGTCAAAATTTGGGATTCAGAAAATATCCTACAGTCAAGTTTGAGCAAACTGATATCAAGGATGAGGTTCAATTGCAAAGGGTTGCCACAAGATTGATAGAGCTGGGAATTATCACTCCGGAGCAAGGGATGAACGTCCTGGAGAAGGGGGCTTATCCAAAGCCAGAAGAAATGCAGGCTGCTCAGCAAGCTTATATAGAACAGAGAAAACAGGGTATGTATAATCCAATTGTTGGTGGCGTTCCAATGATTGAGCCTGGAGCTAAAACAAAATCAACTCCACCACAAGAAGTTGGTAGACCTGTGGGCACCAGTGATATTCCTCAAGAAAACAAAATCGACGCTACAGAATTATATTCTAGAAAAAATATTCAAGACATAATTTATTCAACAGAAAATTTAAAAACTCAGGGCTTAAAACAAATGAGAAAAAGACTTGGAAAGAAAAAGCTCAAAAAATCTGAAGAGTCTATGGTTTTTGAGTTGATAGAATCTGTAGTACTATCGGAGGCAGAAAATCTATGGGAAGAAAGTATGTCAAAATGTATACAAGATCCTGAGCAAGTTCTAAATTTAGGTATCAATAGTGAAATAAGAGATATATCTGAAGAACATGATTTAGATTTATATTCTGCAGCTTTATTATATCACAGTAATAGGAGGGATTAATAAATGGGAGCGTTCGAAACTTTCGTTAATGCTAACCTAGGAATAAGAAAGCCATTAATTCTTGATGCTGGTCATCCGACTGGCAGTTCCAAGGCTGCAGGTGTTGTTGGTTCAGAGTATATAGATACTGATACCAATTTCATCTACGAAAAAACCGGAGAAAACAATCAGGTTGATTGGGCTTTTACTCGCAAACTTGGTGATTCTCTTGATTCTAATATCTCCACAAATATATCTGGGGTTTCTGATGACATATCTCAAGTTTCGGGGGATTTAAATCTTGTTTCGAATAATGTAAATCAAGTTTCTGGAAAGTTTAACACTCTTTCTGCTCGATTTAAACTGGCAACTGGAGTAAATGATTTATGCATTAAATATCAGGACTTTGGTTTGAGCGATTATGAATCTAAGCCTAATGTAGTAATTGGTTTGACGTACGACTCAGAGCAACCCCCGACTTCTTTTTATTCGCATGTTTTGTATAACGTGTCAACCACTGGATTTAATGTTTCATTTTCAAATGATATAGTTGATGAAAATTTATTTTTAGATTTTTTTCTTAATGGATCAGCTTTGAGTGGAGAGTATTCGCAATCTGTAAATCCGGGCGGATCAACTTCAACAACGCTTAATGTTATCGGTGATACCGAGGCCAATATTCGTTCGAGGTCCGGTGACACTGCAGGCACTATAATGTACGGAACAGATACTGATGACCTTTACATTTTTGATGGATCAGAATGGCAAACCTATAATAATGACGCATAATGAGTGATATAAATATTTACCCAGATCAAGCAGCAATTGACGCATTAACCCCTGTAGCTGGGGATATTGTAATAAGACTAAGTGATAACGCAGTCCTTCTTTATAACGGATCGGAATGGAAGGTTTTTTTACCTGACGCAGTAGGTTAATATCATGGCAACTATAGATACAATCGCAGATAGAGGTGCCGGATCCGCAGTAGCGGGTAAAGCATACTTCGAAACAAGCACAAATAGGTTTATTGTTTATAATGGCAGCTCATGGGTTGAATTACATTCAGATGGAACTGGCTCCGCTTTTGCATATAATTTAACAGAATCAGTGGGACTTGGCGCTGTACCTCTTTTACATCTCGACGCTTCTGAGTTATCTCTTTCGGACGGAGATCCAGTTACTTCTTGGGCAGATAAAAGCGGAAATGGATATAACTTTACAAGTTCTGGCTCTAATGCTCCTGTGTTTAGAGCATCGGGTCTACTGGGTAATAAAACTGTACAATTCGATGGTATAGATGATTATCTATCAAACTCAAGTGTTCTTAGTCAGTTTTCGAGTCAAAATGTTACTTTAATTGCAGTCTACAACGATCATGCAAATAGCACTTTTTGCGACTTATTTGACACGGGTTCTCAGGCGGGAGGAGATAGATTGTCTCCAGATTACAGCAGCGCGTTTCTAAGCGCCAGAATTAATGCGGTGACTGAAAACTTTGCAAAACCAGCATCAGGAAACAACATATTTGGGTTAAAAGTAAATTCAGGCACTTCAAGTTACGAGCTATTTTACAACAAGGCATCTCAATATCAGGTGAGCAGCTACTCTTTTGGTGTGACCTCCGTAATGTCGATAGGTGGTGGAAATTCTTCTTACAAACTTGATGGTGAAATTTCTGAAATTTTACTATTTAATGAGGTTATTTCTGACGCCGACTGGAATACTATACATGAATATTTGAGTATAAAATATTTCGCGCCTAACATTAGTACTTTAAGTGGATCTTACGTTTTAGATTCTAGTTATACTGTGAGCGAATCACCCACGTTTCATTTTTGCCCAGAATCTGAATATTTATTTAAAGCAGATGGAAGTTTGGCATCAAGCAATGATGATAAGATTTTAGCGTGGAGAGATAAGGCGGTTGGAAATATACTTGCAGCACATAGTACGGCATTGTCTCCTACTCTTAAAACTTCACATATAAACGGTAAAAATGCATTGTACTTTGATGGGTCTAATCTTCTTTCAGGATCTGGTGTGCAGTCAAGTTTTAAGAACACCAATGGTGATTCTACTATAATATTTGCATTCGATGCAAATGGAGATTCTTCAGCAGATCCTATAGCTTTTCCAGCCGCAGGTGGCGCAAGACTAATTCAAGGTGGTGTTATTGGCTACATGTCAACCTTGAGGGGCGCTAGGCTTAGCGCTAAATCTCACGGTGTAAATATCAATGCTCCTCATATTACAACTATAACAACTAGTAGCTCACAAAATTCATATAAAATATTCGGTAACGGAGGTTCTGCTGTAACTGAAGAGAGTTTTAGTAATCCAGGATGGAATGGTAAAAAAAATCACTTTAAGGTTGGAGGTGCTTCAGCAACTGCATATACTTTGACTGGATATATTTACGAAATTATTTTCTTTGACTCAGCGCTTTCTGATGCAGATTTAAATGTAGTTGGTAATTATCTGGGGGCAAAATACGGAATCAATTATAACGATATTTTATAAAAATTTTTATTGGATAGTATCAAAATCGGTTTTGCCGCAAAATTTAGACAGCTTTGTACCATCTTCGTCTACAGCTTTAAGACAGTAGCGAATAGATAGTTTTCCCGCTTTTGTTATTTTTTCATAGGTTTTTTTTGAAACCTTAAGTGGATCAATTAAAACTTTTTCTTTTTTCTTTACATTATAAAATTCGATCATAATTATGTGGGGTTGTAGGTATTATAAGGGTTTTAAGTTTTTTGTCAATAATTCAAATATTTGCTGTTTTGTTTTTTGATCAGATTTTGCCCATTTATACATAATGTCGTTTTTGATTTGTTTTATGTTTTTTTGCATTTTTTGTATTTCTTGTCTTAAATGTTTTATTAGACTAGGCGAAACAGTTTTTATAGGAACATTAAGCTCTAAGGCAGCTTGAAGGATTTTTCCAAAGTTTCCAGAATCTTTACCTTTGACAGCTTCGTTAAATAATTTTTTTCTTTCTTCTATTTCCTCTGGGGGTAGATCTTTGTTTTTATCTGGGTGCGTTTTGATTGCAACTTGTCTGAAAAGATCGTTTATTTCTGATGGAGATTTTTTTTCTTTTTTGTCGATACTTTTTTCTTCGGATGATTCAAGTGGGGATTGTATTTTATTATTTTGGCAATAAATCATTATTTTTGCAATAAAGTCTCGCCTTATTTCCTGGAACTCTTCATTCAGCTCTTCGTGCTCCATATTAAGATATAGAATTTTATGCTTCAATTTATTAAATTGTTTTTTGAGTTGAGCTTGCTTGTTTGGCTTGGCATATGCGCTCAGTTCATCTTTTGAATTATCAAATAGATTTTCAAATATGTTTTCTTCGCTCATACTTCATTTTACACAAAAAAGGCGACCCCGAAGGGTCGCCCAAGATAAAGATCTTGCTCGATTATATTGATGCCAAAATCTCTAATGTATACTCACCGTCGGTGGTTATATCATCCGAGAATTGGAATGTAGCTCCGGTTGTCGATATGTTGGATAACATGCATGCAATAATTGGAGAGTTTGCACCACCTTTAATCAATCCAATAACTTTTGGAGTAGAAGCAAATGTTCTTCCAAATGAAATTGTTGCACTTGATTGAGGGGTTGCGGCTCCATTAATTGCGCTGCTTACAGCAACAACATCGTTAGAAGCGACTGATGCATGAAGACTTGAGATGTCTGTGTCGGTTGTGCTTTCATCTGCTACGCGCTGAGCTTGTAGCGAAGAAA
>CEUF01126442.1_pt1 | contig 11370 bp, 11 predicted proteins | sample 531461 | NCBI WGS metagenome assembly CEUF01 (sample SAMEA2623350, study PRJEB7988) | marine metagenome | biome: marine biome (ENVO:00000447); feature: surface water layer (ENVO:00002042); material: "saline water (ENVO:00002010), including plankton (ENVO:xxxxxxxx)" | depth 5 m | reverse complement strand
CTATAGTCTTTACCATCAAAAAAATAAGCTCTTGAACCTTCTACATGTGAAAAACTGAGCTGGCTAGTGATGTTTTCACCTTGTTCTACTAGTTTATATTTATCTTTTTCTAAAATAATGATCGTGCTTTCTGGATTGTTTCCTCTAATTCCAACTAGCTCAAAACCAAGAGTTAGTTTCTTAGCAGTCTCAACCGAACCAATATTTTGAGTGGTTTGTAGAGTTTCTTGAGTTGTTTTTACTGGTTTCGGAAGTTGATCGTTAATATTTACTTTCGTAAAAGATAAGAAGCCAAGGTTGTAATAAAAAATTAAGACTACTAATAAAAGAAATGAGAATATAGAAATCCTTATTAAATCTTGGTTATTCATGTTCTAGATTTTACTACTTGTCTTGAAATGAAACAAAGAATTCGGTGCCTTGATTGATTTGTGATTCAACAGTAACATTTGCACCTATTCTAGTTGATAATTGTTTCACTAAAGCGAGACCTAACCCAGTTCCTTTTGTATGAGCTCTTGCTTTTGAAGTTCTATAAAATCTCTCAAATATCCTATGTAAGCTTTTTTTATCGATACCATATCCATTATCTTTAATAGAAATAATTGTAGTGTTCTTTTTTTTGTACTGATTAAATGAAATTACGGAATTCTCTGAAGAATATTTAATTGCGTTGTTTAATAAATTAGAAAAGATAGATCTAAACGATTCTTTATCAGTTTTTATGGTTAAATCTTCACTTATTAAGTTTTCTACAACTATTCCCTTCTCCACTAAAAGAGCCTCAATAATCGTAAGAATTTTATTTATTTCCTTATGTGGTTGTATTTTTTCTCTTTTAGTAACAAGACCACCAAATTCTATTTTTTCTAGTTCTAGCAGGTCTTCAATCATTTCGCTAAGTCTTTCAGAATTATCTAGTATCGATTTTGTAAATTTTGACTTAACTTTTGGGTCTTGTATGTTTCCGGAATGAAGAGTTTCAGAGCCTGCTCTTATAACTGCAACGGGTGTTTTAATTTCATGCGATATATCTGAAATTAAATTTTTTCTTAAATCTTCTAGTTTTCTTAAAGATGATATATCGCTTATAACAACTATATATTCATTTGTAGACTCCATCTTTGATCCTGATATTAAGAAATGTTTATCTTCATCGTTAATTTTTATAGAAAGTTCAATCTCTTCTGATGAACTTTTCTTTAATTTTTTTAAAAGTTTATTTATTGGTTGTAGTTTTTTAGACTCAATTCTCTCTTTCAAAAAGAATTGGTGTTTCCCAAATATTTCAAGTGCAATATCATTCGAAAATCTAACCTTTTGATTTTTATTAAATATAATTACGCCTTGATTCATACTGTCTAACACTGTTCCGAATTCTGTTCTTTGCTCTATGGCTTGCTCTACTTCAAGATTTAACCTTTGAGCTATTTGTTTTACAGCATCTGACAAAGTACTTAATTGTTTATCCCCACTACTTAACTCTGAAATATTCTGACCTTTAATAGCTTTTCTAGTACTTTTTAGAAGCGAATCAAGGTCTCTTCTAAGTGTATATTCAACGTTTAAACTTAGAAAACTTGATGAAGCTATAACCAAAAAAAATAAGACTAAAAAGGGATAGATAAAGAAATTAAAAAATGAATCCCATATATCAAATGGTAATGCAACCCTTACTAAACCTTGTTCAGGATTATTAGGTTCTCTTTGAATTGCAACGTAAATTAAATCTAAACCTGTTGATTCACTTCTTCTGCTTGTAGTGCCATATGTGTTGTTTAAAGCATCTTCTATTTCGGTTCTTGTTTCAGGTGAGTGTTTTTCTAATAGATATAAATTTTGACTATCAACTAATGAGTCACCTATTACATTCCAGTTTTTATCAATAATCGTGACACGCAATTCATTAAAATTTGTATCTTGTACAGCTAAATTATCGGCAAACTCGTCAAAATTGATTGATTCATTATAATTTGGCATCAATTTGTTAATTGATTGAGCTTGAATATAAAGCGATTCAACCAGCTGCAACCTAGAATTGTTGTAAATGAAGGTGGAAAAAATAGTAACTACAATAAAAATAATAAATGTAAGAAATAGAATTGATAAAAGAAAAACTCTAGAGATCTTAAAGGAAGAGAGAAATTTAAACATTAAAACTAATTATTAAACCTGTACCCTACACCTCTAATAGTTTGGATTAAATCTCCAGGCTTACCGAGTTTTTCTCTTAAGCGTTTTATATGAGTATCAACAGTTCGTGTTGTAACTTCTGAGCTATAGCCCCATACGTCACCAAGCAATTGATCTCTTGTTTGTACTCTACCCTTTCTCTTTAATAAATGTTTCAAGAGTTTGAATTCTAATGCAGTTAAGATGATATTCTTTCCATCCACTTCTACATCATGAGCATCTAAATTCATCGTGATGGGTCCAAAGGCCAGTATCTTTTCATTGGCTGAACTTTCAACTCTTTTCTTAAGCAAGACTTTAACTCTTAAAATCAGCTCTCTTACACTAAAAGGTTTGGTCACGTAATCATCAGCGCCTAATTCAAACCCAACAATTCTATCGATTTCTTCACTTTTAGCAGTCAACATTACAACTGCAATATCATTAAAATTGTCGTCCGATCTAAGTTCTCGACACACATCCAAACCTGATATTCCAGGTAGCATTAAATCTAAGATAACTAGATTAGGTTTATTTTTCGCTAAAGATTCTAAAAAAGATTCGCCATTTGAGAATGACTTAACTGTAAAACCTTCATTCTCAAAATTGTATGTAAGTGTATCCCTTAGATCAGGTTCATCCTCAACAATAAATACTTTACTGGTCATTTTTGTAATTTACTTTAATTTATTTTGCTATGAAAGCAGTTTCTTTACTGTTACCCTGTCAACTTTTTCAGAGGCAATCCGAGGTAATGCTTCATTTGTAAACTGAATAACTTCCGGTATTTTATAATTTGCCAGTTTATCTTTTAAAAATGATACTAACTCTTCCTTATCAATAGAATTTTTAGCGTAAATATATGCTCCTACAATTTCTCCAAATTTTTCATCCTCTATTCCAGATACGCATGATTCAATAATATCAGGATGTTTATCCAGTGCGTTTTCCACCTCTAGGCAGGATATATTTTCTCCTCCACGAATAATTAATGCTTTTTTTCTATCAAGAATAAATAAATAACCATCCTCATCAAGATAACCGAGATCACCAGTCTTTAACCAACCTTTTATAATTGTTTTCTTTGTTTCCTCTTCATTCTTTAAATATCCAATCGTATTAGAAGGTGATTTAAATACAATTTCTCCCACAGAGTTACTTTCTAAAAAATTATTGTCATCATCCATTATGCCAATTTCAGTAACATCAGGCACAATTAAACCGGCACTATTAGGTCTGTGTAAATAATCGTGTCCTCTTAAAATTGTCCCTAGAGCAGATGTCTCTGTCATACCCCATGCAAATGTCATTGGTATATTAAATTTTTCATGTAAATTAAAAACTTGATCCTCCGGTCTAGCTGCTCCACCTGCTCCAATATCAATTAATGAAGATAGATCATATTTATCGACGTTTGGATGATTCATTAAATCCCAACTTTGAGTAGGCACACCACTTAAATTAGTCACTTTATGTTCTTGTATTAAATCTAATGCATATGTTGCATCCCATTTGTGCATAATAATTATTTTTCTTTTTGCGAGCATCGATAATAAAAATTGTGTAATCAGACCTGTCACATGAAATAAGGGTACGTTTATGAGTACCGAAGCATTTTCAACATCAAGTAGTTGTTCTTGATGAACTATTTTTCTCAATTCACCTAATGTATAAAAACTAAATAATCCGTTAATGATTGCTAAGTGAGTTAACATTACTCCCTTAGGTAAACCTGTTGAGCCAGAGGTATAGAGCAATACAGTAAGATCTTCATCAGATGCGTTAGCTTCTGGCCAATTTGATTCCGGTATGCTTGTGATTTCGTCATAAGTGATGCAACCATCAATTGGTTTAGTGACTATTTTTTTAATTTTATGATCCTTGATCAATTCGTATCTTTTTGTGTCAACAAAAATTAACTTAACTTCACTATGATCTATGCCGTAATCAAGCTCTTCACTTTTCCACCAGGAATTGAATGGTACTGCGGTTGCTCCATAACCAGCTATAGCTAAGTATATGACTGCCCATTCTGTACAATTTTGCATGCATATTCCTACCCTATCATTTGTTTTGATGCCTTCATCCTTAAGAAATTTACAAATGCTTTTTGCTTTTGACATCGCTTCTAGAAAAGAGAGCTCATCATTATCTTCACTAATAAATGGAAAATCGCCCTGCAATAATTCAACTGCAGCAAAAAGATCCCTCATTGTTTTTGGGGCATTTTGAAAGACTTTAAAATTAACACCATTAATTTCACGATCGGCTAATTCCAGTAATGGATTCAATTTTCTAAGTTCAGAAAATGCTTCTGAGAGATTTTGTTTTGTAGAAAATTTTAGTTCAGACATATAATAAAAATATAGATGTTATAAAGATTAGATTATGTCAGAAGAAAATTTTTTTGTGAACAAATTCTTATATTTTCAAGAAAAAAATCAAAACGATTATTTTTATAATTCATTAATCTATGTATTTGAACATAATCAGCAAGGAGCTTTAGGTATAGTTATGAATAAGGTAATCCCCATAAGTGAAAATATTATATTTAAATCACTAAAAATTAATGCTGATGTTGATAGAAAAAATCTGTTAAATGGAGGACCTGTAGATGTGAATAAGTTATTCGTTATTCACAATGAATCTGCTCATAAAGAGTCCTTAGTAGTTCCGAGTGGTCTTTGCTTAACATCTAGCATTGATGTTATTGAATCAATTGGAACTGGTTCGTTTAGTAAATCTTATAGGTTAGCATTGGGTTATTGTGGTTGGGATGCAGGCCAACTTGATTATGAAGCATCAAAAAATAGTTGGTTAATTCTGGATACACCAAGTGAAATTGTTTTCAATAAAGAACCAGAACAGTTAGTTAAATCAATTTCGAAAGAAGTTGGATATGATATTGATAAAATCCAAAACAGTGAGATCATAACAAAACATTAATGAAAATATTCATATCAATAGCCTCCTACCAAGATTTATTGCTCCCTATTACTATTAATAGCGCTTATACAAACGCTAAATTTAAAGAGAATTTAAGATTCGGAATTATTGATCAATGTAAAGTTAAATTAGATTTTTCAAAAGCAAAACTAAAAGACCAAATCTCTTATATACATATTGATCCTAAAGATGCTAGAGGTCCTTGTTGGGCGAGAGCAAATGCTCAAACCCTATTACAAGATGAGGAGTATTTTCTTCAAGTTGACTCTCATACAGTATTTGAAAAAGATTGGGATGAGTATTTAATTCAATACATACAAACCTTAAAGAAATATTCAAAAAATCCAGTGATTTCTGCTTATCCAAGAGGTTTTGAAATAGTAGATTTTGAGAAAAAGGTTTTTAGAAAATTACAAGAGGAAGATCATTCTACGCATGTAATGGTTCTTGATCGTGAAAAAACTTTTAAAGACGGTTATTTTTCAATGCAGAAAGGCCTACCGTCTGCATCAAAAGAGATATACAAAGGATTTTTAATATCAGCTGGCTTTTTATTTTCTGAAAGTAAAATGATTGAAGATGTGCCATATGATCCACATTTGTATTTCGAGGGTGAAGAAACAACAATGTCTTTGCGTTTATTTACAAATGGTTATGATATTTTTCATATCCCTAAGATTCCTTTATTTCATTGTTACGTAGATTATTCAAATTCTGCTAAACGGCCAATGCATTGGAATGCTGATGAAGATAAAGAAAGATCAATTAAATGGACAGACCTTCAGGCAAAAAGTAAAAAAAGAATTGAAAGGATAATTCATAAGGATCTTACAAATACTTTTGGTTTAGGTTCAAGTAGAACGCTTTCCCAGTATAAAGACTTTACAGGCATAGATATTAAAAATAAAAAAGTTGTAGATGAGGAAAAAGCTTTTTCATTCAAAAAACTCTATGAATTAGATTGGAAAAAATCACAAAAAAAGAATTTCTTATGGTAAAAAAATTTCTGTTTGCATTTTGTTTTATTGTAATAATTTTTCCAATACTCTGTGATTCTCAAATAGTTAAAGGTAAAACCATTTCTTCCGATCATTCAATGATAGTCACCAGACACTACATAGCGTCTGAAGTAGGAAATCAAATATTATTAGACGGTGGTAATGCTATAGATGCTTCTGTAGCAGTTTCTCTCGCTCTAAGTGTTGTTTTACCTCAAGCAAGCCCTATTGGTGGTGGTGGTTTTATGATCATATATGATGAAAATACCAATCAAAATTATGCTATAGATTATAGAGAAATGGCTCCTAAAAAGGCTACTGAGGATATGTTCATTGTTGATGGGAAAGTTGACAGAACATTAGCTCTTGATTCATATCTCAGTTCAGGTGTTCCTGGTACTGTTTATGGTCTATATATTGCTCATCAAAAATTTGGAATATTACCATGGAAAAAATTAGTAGAACCTGCCATTCAACTGGCAAAAAACGGTTTTCCAATAACTGAAACTTTAGCTAAGTCTCTAGAAACATATAAAGAAAAACTAGCTAAAACACCAGATGGCAGAGATATATTTTTTAATAATGGAGCAGTGCTTAAAAGCGGTGATTTACTCATTCAAAAAGACTTAGCTCGTACGTTAAAACTAATTGCTAATAAAGGTCCAGCAGGCTTTTATAAAGGTTTAACTGCACAGAAGATTCACCAAGATATGAGAAAAAATGGTGGCTTAATAACATTATCTGATCTTCGTAACTATAAAGCTAAATTTAGAACACCCATAGAATTTACCTATAAAGATCTATCAATTGTCACAATGCCTTTGCCCTCTTCCGGAGGACTCATCCTAGCATTGATGTTAAATATGATAGAACAACTAGAACTAGATAAATCTAATCCTCATAACCCTGAAAATATCTTAAAGATAAGTGAAATTATGCAAGTAGCATACTCTCTACGCTCAGTTTATATGGCTGATTCAGACTTTTATGATGTTCCTGAAGAAGAGTTTCTTAGTAAAGAAAGGGCAAAAGAATTGCTAACAAATATAAATTTAAAAAGAATGAGCACAGCTGATGATTACGACCCTGTAAAATTTAAATTTAAAGAAAATACAACACATTATTCAATTGCAGACGGATTTGGAAATATCGTAAGTACTACTACAACACTTAATACCGCTTTTGGTTCCGGTATTATCATAAAAGATACAGGCTTACTTATGAATAATGAGATGGATGATTTTTCAGCTTCACCGAACCAGCCTAATTATTTTGGACTTTTAGGCACTTATGCAAATCGCATAGAACCTTTCAAAAGACCATTAAGTTCAATGACTCCAACAATAGTATTTAAAGAGGGTGAACCTTATCTTGTTACTGGTGCTCAAGGTGGTTCACGAATAATTACAGCAGTTCTGCAAGTTATCTTAAATTATTATGAATTTGGTCTTAATGCAGAAGATTCCGTTTATAAGCCAAGATATCACCATCAATGGTTACCTGAACACCTTATGTATGAGAACTTTGATGATGAGTTAATAGATGAGTTAAAAAAAATGGGGTTCAATTTATATCAAAGACCAGCTACGTATGACTTTAGTAACGGTATAACGTCATCTATAATGTTTGAAAATAATAACTTAATAGGTGTAAGTGATTTTAGATCAGATGACTTTTTAAGTATTGGAGTAAATAAAAATGAATGATGAGCAACTCTGGAATTTAGGCCTCGAGACAGGGTCAATTGTTTTATTTACCCTGATAGCAATAGTATTCAGTCGAACTGTAATTTTTAAATCATTGCAAGCATTTGCAAAAGCAAGTGTGACTAAACATGATGACGCATTCGTAGAAAGTCTAAAAAAACCATTAACATTAATACCTTTAGGCATTGGTATCTACGCTATAGTGGAAGCTTTACCGCTACCAGACACGTATGCAGAGTATGCATCTTTGTTGGTGCAAACATATTTTTATATTGCAGTATTTTGGTCGATTGCAGCTAGCGTAGACCCGTTAAGAGATTTTGTCGGTGAAAAATATGATTTTCTTTCACCAACTCTTAGAGCATGGATTTTTAGAGCCATTAAATTTATTGCTTATCTGATAGGCATAGTGAGCGTTTTAGAATTATGGGGTATCGATGCTGCATCTATTATTGCTGGTCTAGGTTTGTTCTCAGTAGCATTAGCCTTAGGTGCACAGAATTTCTTTAAAAACTTAATAGGTGGACTGTTAATTATTGGAGAGAAGAGATTTAAACAAGGAGATTGGATAAATGTTGAAGGTGTAGCAGAAGGTTCAGTAGAAAAAATTGATTTTAGATCCACATTAATAAGAAGATTTGATCAAGCGCCAGTATTTGTTCCCAATTCAGTTTTAAGTGATTCAGAAATAATTAATTTCTCAGAAATGCCCTTTAGAAGAATTATGTTCAATGTTGGCCTTATCTATCAAACTACACCAGAGACGATATTAGCAATTAGAAAAGATATTGAATCTTATGTCGCAGCAAACGATGACTTGGCAAATGCTGATGAAGCCACAACTACAATAAGAGTTACACAATTCAATGACTCTAGTATTGATATGCTTGTTTATTGCTTCACTAGATCAACAAAATGGCATGATTTTTGTATTGCAAGAGAAAATTTAATTCTAGAAATCATGAAAATTGTGAAAAAAAATGGTTCTGACTTTGCTTACCCTACCAGCACAATTCACCTAGAAAGCGATCAAGACAATTCCAAACCATAATGAATATTACACTTGGTATTGTAAAAAATATTGATTTTCAATTTTGGCTTAACTCAAATGAATACTACTCTAGTGATAAATTAAGCACTAATGTGAATACGGGTATAAGGCATGCGAAAAAAGCAGGATTGATCGAAAAGCTGGTCAATAACATAAGGTCCAATGCCGAACTTGTAAATTTGATTGAGGAAAGAATTAATTTGCAAGAATCTGCCTCAGAATACAGCGATGAAGAGCTCTTAATCATTTTTGACTTAATACAAGCATGGGGAGGCCCTACTGGAAGAAACCCATATGTCTTTCAGAATAGACCTCGTATCACCAACCCTCAACATTTTGCATCAACTTACCGTGCAACAGTTGAGATGCTATATCAGCTAAGTGATATTGAAGATTATGCAAAAGATGTAGCACCAATTAAAAATAAATTAGAAGAACTACCGCAAGTAAGTGAAAGTTTCTCTACTAAGCATCTAAGTTTTTGGTCGAGGTTTCTGAAGAATTGTCCAGAATTAGTAATTTATGACACTCGTATGAGAGACATTATCAAAGCTGCAAACAAACATGTTGAAGAAGCTAATATTACATATAAAAATTTTCGGTTAGCCTTATTACAGGAGGCTCAAGCCCTTGGACTAGACATAAATGAAATAGAGAGAGCTATATTCGCATTCTCCTCAAATTACTTTAAAAACGATAACTTTGTTCTAAGAGCAAAACCAAAAATTAATCATCCAGATAAAGCCATAGCATACGAATTAATCAATGATTCAAATCCTAAAAAATGTCTATTACAAAAAATTTTTACAAATTAAAAGAATCTAAGATTTTCCAGACTGTTGTTGCATCAGTCATCATTACTTCTTCCATAATTGTTGGTGTCGGTACATACGAATTAAATTCTGCTTTTAAGCAATTTATCTTAATTGCTGATTATGCCATCACAGTATTTTTTGTAATTGAGATTCTGATAAGGTTCTTTGCAGAAGAGAAAAAAATTAATTTCTTTAAAGATGGTTGGAACATATTTGATTCCATAATAGTGATCTCATCTTTAATACCTACAGGGGCAGGAACTTCTGTTGTCGTTCTGAGATTGCTAAGACTTATGCGTCTATTGAGGATTATTTCTTTTATCCCAGAAATGCGTTTTGTCATAGAAGCACTGATCCTCTCATTAAGAAAAAGTATTTACGTATTAATTTTAATCTTCATATTGTTATACATATACGCTGTTGCAGGCGTAATCTTGTTTGAGGACATCGAAAATAGCAGATTCTCTCATATTGGTGAGGCTTTAATCGCTTTAGTCCAGATAATGACTTTATCTTCATGGGAAACAATTATGTTGCCTATATTGGACGTATACCCTACTTCGTGGCTATTTTTTATCTCATTCGTTGTTTTATCTTCTATTATCGTTTTAAATTTGTTCGTTGCTATCTTGGTGGATGTTGTTTCTGAAATGAGACGAGATAGAGAAAAGGTTCTCAGCAAGAAAGATTAGTTGCATATAAAGTATTTCTAAACAGACTTCGAAACATACCTATTAATTGGTATGTATTTCAGTGGTAGTAATTCTATGTTGTACTCTTTTCTTAAATCTTTCAGACTCGTCTTCAGCATCTGGTCAGTGATGTCGTGATAATTCCATTTCTTTTTCATTTTCATGCATCGGAAAAATACACGTATTTTTACTGGTATGAGGGACATATATATTTTAAATATCCCCCAATATCCACCGTGTTTCCTCACAATATCACCTATAACTTCTTTATATTCAGGATCTTTATAGAAATCTATAATTTTGCCCCAGTTAAATTTCATCCCCCAAATGACATAGGTATCCAGTAAAGATTCTTCTTCTATTGACGTGCCCAAGCCAAATAAAACATGAGTGTAATCATGTTGCTTAAAAATATATGCATTTGGATTGTCATTTTCTACTAGAGCTCTAAATTGTGTGTTAATTGAATAAAATTCCTCTAATCCTTCATTCAAAGTTTGCTCAGAATCCTGTTTTTGGAAATTAAACATTACTGGATTGTAACAAATAATCACTAAAGAGTGGTTTGAGAAAAACGTCCTTTTTAGATTCTGTTTTAATCCATTTCTTTTGTTATTTTGAAAGAGAATGTAATTTAATTATCTCTTCCTTAATTTCACCTTCGATTCTTTGCATGACTAAAACAAGACCTTTAGTTCTCTGAAGATTTCCATATTCATTAAGTAGCAGTAAAAAAAAATTAGCTGTGACAGCAATAGCTATATATATTTCCATGTTGGACCCCCTTGCAAATATCATACATAAAAACTCATATTGATATTAGATTCGTGAATGTAATTTGAGATGATCGCTGTTAATCAGTATTAAAAAGAAAAATCAATCATGTTTATACGAACCTAAGGACCATTCAAGCCAAGAAATGACTTCGATGTTGACTGATATATGGAGCGACTGATGGGATTCGAACCCATACCAAAAGCTTGGAAGGCT
>CEUF01003177.1_pt1 | contig 11446 bp, 11 predicted proteins | sample 531461 | NCBI WGS metagenome assembly CEUF01 (sample SAMEA2623350, study PRJEB7988) | marine metagenome | biome: marine biome (ENVO:00000447); feature: surface water layer (ENVO:00002042); material: "saline water (ENVO:00002010), including plankton (ENVO:xxxxxxxx)" | depth 5 m | reverse complement strand
AGTTTCTTTTTGGACCCGATTGAACAAGCACACATAGGACATCGTCAGGGACAAATTAGGCGAATGATGAATGATGCTAGGCTATCCCGCGACCCAATTCTCCAAGAAAAAGCGACTATCCTCCAACAGCAGATGATGCCAGAGCAGTTGAAAGTGCAAATGGGTGCAATGAAACCAATGATGTTTACCATGGTTATTATTATCGCAGTATTTTCTTGGTTAACTACGACGGTAGAAACATTTAGAGTAGATTATGTTTCTCTACCTTGGGCTTCAGAGTGGAACTTGCTGTCTGGCAGATTTTTGTTCTTCCCAGCTTGGATATGTGCATATATATGTATGAGCGCCCCATTTGGTAGAGTTGTCGATCGGCACATCAAACTCTTCCGCTACCGCACTCACCCAGTAGTCGCATCAGGTGAAAAATTGAAAGAACCACTATTGCACCTAGTTGCAAGTAAGGGTAAAACCGTCGATAAGAACGCCCAACGCAGGAGACAGAAAAGTAAGTCGCAAACAAGGAAAAAAGCCTCAACAAAGTCGATTGATAAATCAGATTCAAAGAGTAATAACACCAGGAAGCAGACTTACTCTAGCGTCGAGGGCCTTTCCTGCCCGAAATGTGGCAGTGACATGATCAGCAAAACTGGCCCGAGAGACAAGAAGTGTGATGTTTGTCGTCACCAATGGGTGTGACCATGAAAAAATTAACAGTTTCAGGACATCCAGGCAGTGGGACATCAACACTTGTAGAAGGTCTGAAAAATCACTTTGGTTGGTTATCCGTCAATGGTGGTGAAATATTTCGCTCTGAGGCGAAAAATCGAGATATGACCCTAAGTGAATTTGGCAAGTTATGTTCTGATGACCAGTCTGTAGACCTAGAACTCGACGAGATTTTGCGCAACTACATTGCGGATGATGAGACGAATATCATAGAATCGAGGCTTGCCGGATGGTGGGCCTTCAAAATGGGGGCCGAATGTCGCCGTATTTGGCTCAACGTATCGGAGGAAGAACGTGCAAGAAGGGTCGCATCTAGAGAAAACATATCGATAGACACCGCAATTGAAGCTAATGCTAAGAGGTTAGCCGTCGACAATAAACGCTACCAAAACATGTATGGATTTGTCCCAGATGACCCGACACCTTATACCGACATCATTGACGCAACTAATCAGAACGCAGAACAAGTTTTAGCGCAAGTGATTACAATCCTCGGTGGTGAATAAATGGGAAGAGTAACCTTAGATAATAGTTCCAAGGGTTCGACTCATGGGATAAACCCTGAAACAATGACAATCGAGCAAAGACTGAACTCTGGTTTCATTCTTTTAGACAAGCCGCCGGGACCTACCTCACATCAAATTGCTTCTTGGGTCAGAGACCTACTTGGTCTAGAGCGCTTAGGCCATGGCGGAACACTTGATCCGTTTGCCACTGGTGTCCTACCACTGATGGCCGGAAAATCAATGAAACTCACTAAAGGTATTCTAAAAACTGACAAATCATACATCGCAGTGCTCAAATTTTCCAAAATACCCAGCAGTGAAGAATTGGAAAATGTAATGACTAAGTTGACTGGTAGGATTTACAATGTGCCCCCTGAAATATCAGCAGTAAAGGTACAGGTTAGAACTAGAAATATTTTCAAATTTGAATTAATTGAGCACGTAGAAAAAGAAGCCGTAGTCAGGATTTCATGTGAGGCTGGCACATACATTAGAACAATGGCCCGAGATATGGGACTTATCCTTGGTTACAAAGTAGAGTTGAAAGAATTACGCCGCGAAAACTCTGGCAGATTTTCCCTAGTTGACTGCGTCACCCTGCAGCAGATTGCCGATGCAGTGTGGCTGTGGAAGGAATGTAATAATCCAGAAGCTCTGAACAAAATTATTCATCCCACTGAAAAGTTACTGCTTGATAAGCCATACATTATAGTCAAAGATAGCGCAGCAAGTGCGCTATGTCACGGTGCACCGTTACTCAGGCCGGGACTTGTTGAGGTTGGTGAAGAATTATCTTCAGGTCTAGAGGTTGCGGCATTTACCACTAAGAACGAAGTTGTTGGAATCGTGAAAATGACTAAAAGTTTCTCCGAAATATCTTCGATTGATAGCGGCGAGATTGGTAAGCCAGTTATGATATTGATGGAGCAAGATAGATATCCACCACAATGGAATAAATGAGTTCTCAAGCTTCAACGTATTCTTCGTAAATGTATTCCTCGGTTTCTATTCTTATTCTTAGTTCTGACATGTTCCCACATCCTACTTTGTCAACCTAAGTTGAACGACCCCCACAGTCTCAAAGTATCAGTTCCTTCGGCATTTCATTTATCAAATTATAGGGTTAATTTGACATTATCCGACATAAGACATTTGGTCTAAGTTACTCAGAGTTTCTTTATTTTCTTAGGTGCAAATATTGTAAAAGAGACGATTAATACAGCAATAGTAATCAGTGTTATTATCCACAAGGTCGAGGTAGAAATGTCCGCTCTAGAAGAAGAGTCTAATGGCTGTGATGCAGATACTTCAACAGTAGCAATTTGAATATTATTGTCCTCATCACTCTCAAGAATAATATTGGCACGGTCTAATTCGACCGAAATTACTTGACTACCCTGCTCGCTGGGTATCCAATCACAAGTCACAACCCCAAGTTCTCCAGGTTGAAGCAACGGAATAGATTTGATAGCAACTAGATTTGCATCTGATTGACACCTTATCGAAATCAATGATGCTTCACTATTACCAGAATTTCTCACATACACCCGGACTGGTACAACATCGCCTTCTCGTATATCTGTTGCATCAATAATCATCTCTTCGATTGACAATTCGGCAAGGGTAATTACTTCAAGAACCAAAGTTTGATTCACACATGAAGTTTGGTCACAAACCGTAACTAAAACTGGAACAGATGAGGCAGTTTCAGGGGGTGAAAGAATGATGGTTGAAGTGGATAAGTCTACCTCAGCCCATGATTTATCAGTAGTTACACTAATGCCAGTGGAATCAATATCGTAATATGACAAAGCGATTGTTGTTGAGGAACCTGCCTCCACGGGTATAACAGATGGGAATTCAGCAACCACAGGCGGGTCGTCAACCTCTTGAACATATACAACAAAAGTTTCGCTCCACATGTTTCCGGCTTCATCAAAAACATTCACAGTGACCGTAGCCACGCCATATTGGTTAGGTAACACGACCAGTCTGATATCGTCTTGCACCATTGATGCATTGACCAGTGAGTCCTGTGAGATGTCAAATGATACTGAGAGGTCAGCAGGATTAGTTCGGTCATCTGAGCATCGATCGAGGAACGGTATCAAGACCCCAATACCATCCTCGTTGAAGTATTGTGGACCAATTGTTTGACAAACTGGATTTTCATCCCATTCAACACTAAAACCCCCAGAGACCTGTATAGTGTTAATCTCAAGCAGAGTCGAACTTGCTGAGCCAGTTGAATCCCAATTAAACCATGATTGAATCTTGACCGTTAAGTCAGTTATTCCAGGGTCTAAGTATTGACCTATTGGGACATCTAAATTGAAATTTGCCAACTCGTCAATTAACTGATATGCAGCTTCTTGTCCATTAACGAATACCTTCCATCTGGAGTACTGTGTAGCTAGACCATCAAGCGAACCGAAAACACGACCATCAATTGTTAGCCTTGGGTCGTTATAGTCGAGAAGCACTTCATTTAGGCATGAATCAGTAGTTGTTACTCTAACCCTTACCGTCTCGCTGTCTATGAGATGGTTGCTATCGATTGTAGTAAATACATCAAACTCTCCATCATCATTTGGACTAGAAACTTGAATCACAATGTTACTTGAAGAACCACTATCAAAATGTATTCGTCCGAAACTTTGACCAGGCTCAGAAATCAGTATTTCACTAGTCCAACTGCCTTCAACACCTTGTGTTACCGGGTTTAATCCACATGCAGAAAGTTGTAGGCCATCGAAATATCCATCTTCAAAATTTACGCTAAAAATTGGCATCTCATAGCCTATTGAGGTGGATTCAACCGATGCCCACTCGGTCCCATACCATGGGTACTCTACCACTACTGAAAGCCCTACTGCATCAATGTCCAGTTGGGTGTCATCGGTATTTCCTAATGAGACATAATCCAAAGTTATGATTAAATTAGATAATTTACTCCAAGTCCAATCTGACTCACTGGTTATGTTTTTTGACCAGATTGTACCATTCATGTAATCGATTGGATTTTGTGTATTTACATATGTTACCAATTCACTGTAGACGCCATCATTATTCATGGTGAATCTTACTTGGTCTTGCATTAGTGGACCGGGGATGTGGAAGGCCACTACGACATTTACTTCGATTATTTCATATTCAGTGTATGGATCTGTTGCGAAATCAGTTACCTCAATTACTGGTCCTTTTGTGAACGAATAACTAGAGTCAGGAGCGCCGTTGACATAAGCGGAATCAGAAGGGGATGACTGTGACCACGCTTGAACAGATTCGAGATTAGCCGGTCTTGCATGCTCAAAGGTAATACGGTTATCAGCAACCATTGAGTTGGTATAATCAGCGCTTTCTTGAGTGAATGTTATTCTATCGTCCAGATACCAAGAATCTTCAGAGACAATGGCTCCTTGGGGAAAAATATCGATATCGCTGGTAGAGTGAACACTTCTTGCTACGACATTGGTGGTTAAGTTACCCAGCAGTAATATTAGAATTATTGCTACTACCACGCCTCTGGCAATTCTTCCCATATGTTCTCGTGGGGGTGCTATACTAAAGAAATGGGGTCAGTTGCTGTCAATTACTCAACATTTTTACTAAATGGTTGAGAAGCGGATTATTGAAATACCACACTAAATACGAGCCAACTACCCTAGATGGCTGTGGTGGTGTAGGGGTTAGCACGGGGGATTGTGGTTCCCCCAGCCCGGGTTCAATTCCCGGCCACGGCCCCATTAATCCTCTAACACATTCTTGTCGATTGAATGTCCCATTCTATCAGCCTTAGTCTCCAAATAAGCACGATTAGATTCGCCAACACCGACAATCAGTGGTTCTCGATTCACAACATCAATGCCGTAGGAGCGTAATTGGTCAATTTTGTTCGGATTATTAGTTAGCAAGGTGACCATGCTTATACCGAGTGAGTCAAGCATATTTGCTGCAATTTGGTAGTCACGTGCATCACCGGGATAACCGAGCATCAGATTAGCATCCAGCGTATCAGCACCTTGATCTTGTAAGTTGTAAGCTTGTATTTTTGCATGCAAACCGATTCCTCTGCCTTCCTGGCGTAAATACAAGAGACAGCCCCAACCTTTGTGCTTAATCGCATCTAAAGCTGCATGTAACTGGGGGCCACAATCACATCGTAAACTACCAAACGCATCACCAGTCAGACATTCGGAGTGAACCCTAATCAAAACCGGGTCAGGCCCCTCCATATCACCTAAGGTTAGCGCGACGTGATCAAATCCAGTCTCTTTTTCATGGAATACGCGAATCATAAAATCCCCAAATGTTGTTGGGAGCCTTGCCATGCTGGGAATGTCTGAATAGTCATGAATTACCTCTTTTACATCTGTCATTAGCTCACCTCAATTATAAAGCAAAATTCTCCTCGCTCCTGAACGACATCATGCAATACATGTTTGGTTCTATCAAGAAACATAGGGATGTCGTGCAGGGTCTCAGGATCGTCTGTTCGTACCCCGATTACATCACCTACAGATAATGCTTGTAGCGCTTTTTTTGTTTCATGCAGTGGCACTGGACAATAGAATCCCAACACATCTAGATGATGAGTGATTTTGTCCTGCACACCATTGAAAGCCATAACCGTATCATTCTCCTGAAGCAGTGTTGATATACAAACAATCCGATTATTACCCCACCAACAAAACCCTATATTCATTTGTGTAAACCCCCACGGAGTTAACATGACCAAGGCATCAACGAGAGTTAATGATTCTCAAGATATGTCGTGGACGGAGGTGTTAGAGTTATCGAAGTCGTATCTAAAGATACCACTTGCGTTGTTATTCATTGAAGCCATATACTGGTTTATTACTCAGCCATCGAATACACTAGTGCCCATTCAAATAAGTGAGGCATGGATTTGGCACGAACTAACCAACCTAATCTATGGCGAAGGTACTGCTACTCTTACCACAAATAACGGATGGATGACTCAAGTTAATCTACAAAATGACTCATTTCCGGGTGCGTTAAACACTGTAGCGCTCTATGTTTCAGATGAATGTGCTGGAGTCCATGAAATGCTATTCATCTCAACTCTTATCGTAATGACAGACGGGGTATCCCAGCGAATTAAACTACGTTCTGTTGCCGTGATGTGTGGAATCGTTTACGTTTTGAATATAATACGACTTGTTGCTTTTTACCCGATTGCTGTTGATTCTTGTGCACTAGATCCAAACAACCCAAGTTGTCTGAATCCCGTTTGGCAATATCATGAGACTATCTACAACTGGGGATTTTTGCTAGTTCTAGTAATCATGTGGTTAATTTGGTTCTGGAAGATTGGTGTCCCATCAAGGGCGGTAAAAGCAACTGAACTCAATGAAAAATATCACATAGGTTTTCGCCAAGAGTGGAAAAAAATACATTTCCTAATTTTAGGATTTGTTGCGTTGATGCTAATCTCTTCGGCTTACTCAGTAACTAACAATACACAAGCCATGCAGGCTAAAGAAACACTAGACTTCTGCTCTTACTCTAGTATTGCAACAAATCAGTGCATGGCAGCGCAAAACACTTGGGATAATGCCATTAATACGGCATGGTCACTAGCAGGAATTGGCTTACTAATTGCCGCGGCAGTAGCGATAAAAATCGACCGATTTGTCGTTATTCAGAGCGAGACCTCAGAGTCAGAGTGACTAAACTTGGGCTGTTATTTTATTGCCATTGAAGTCATATTTCTCAAAGGCCTTCAATGCTAGTGACACTTTTGATGAGTGTATATTGACTATAATCATGTCAGGTAAATGCTGAATCTGGCCGATGGCTAATTCATCACAACCAATCTTACTTGTAAGCCACTTTGACAGGGTTTGGCTCGAGGCTTTAATCGCATTGTCAGAGTTTAACTGAAGCGGAACGAAGCCAAACACATCTGCAGACTCCATAAAATCGTCTTTGTATGCAATTGTATCCTTATCGATACCCGATGGTAATTCTGGGACATCGGTAGATGATATATTGAGCCCGTATGTTGCGATTATTCTGGCAAGTTGTCCAGCGTCATTTTTAGAAACCAAACTCCATGCCTGTCCAGCTCTACCTATTCTGCCTGTTCGACCAATCCTATGGATGAAACTATCCATGTCATCAGGTATATCGTAGTTAACCACGTAAGTAATTCCGTCAACGTCAATACCTCTTGCTGCAACATCTGTCGCAATGATGGTTTTTATTTGGCCATCCTTGTATGATTGAAGTATCCTCTCCCGTTGATTCTGGGATAGATCTCCATGGAGTCCGTTCACTTCTAGACCTGCCTTGGAAAGTTTTTGCACTGACAAATCGACCATCCTTTTGGTATTACAAAATACGATAATTTGATCTTCATCATTAGCATTTGACAGTATCCTTGACAATGCCCAAAGTTTGTTTGCTCGTCCGATATTGATACTATACATGTCAATTGGTGGTATATCTAGTTCCTCAGAATTGGTAAGCACAAACTCTGGGTCATTCATGAACTCATATGCCGCATCAAGTATCTCCTGTGGAAATGTCGCGGAGAAAAGTAGGGTTTGCTGGCGGCCAGTCATCCGCTCAATAACCCAAGTAATATCTGGAAAGAAGCCCATGTCTAACATTCTGTCTGCCTCATCCAAACAGAAAATCTTCGGACTTGACAAGTCGATGAATTTGCGTTTTGTCATATCCATAACTCGACCAGGAGTCCCAACGATAACGTCTACTCCATCACTCAATTTACGTGCTTGTTTCTCAATGTCTGTACCGCCATAAACTGTCGCGATAACTAGACCAGAATCACCTTGAATAGCAGTCATTTCTTCTGACACTTGGTTAGCCAACTCACGGGTTGGGGCTAGGATTAGTGCTTGCAATTTCCCTGTTGGTTGGCAGGATTCGATTATCGGTATACCAAATGCTCCAGTTTTACCCGAGCCAGTCCTTGCTTGTCCTATGACATCATTACCGCTCAGAGCGATGGGCACAGTATCTCTTTGGACCTGAGTTGCGTTCTCCCAGCCAAGTTCTTGTAATCCTGCAAGTGTGGATGGTTTTAAGTTCCAGCCATCAAATCTCTGGTTTGTGAACATTCTTTCTCACCCCGCCTAGTTGCTGTAATTGGTCACCGGGCGGCGGCGACCACAATAAATTTCAGAAGTTGTCTTGCTCTGCGATTTCCTGCTGTAGAACACCCATCCAATATTTTCTGGCATTCTCACGATTTAGGGCTCTGCGAGTTTGACGCACATGCTCAAGAATGTATTGTCTGAACTTTAGCGCCTTGGTTCTGTTTACCCCTTTTGGAGTAATTCCATCCCAAAGTCTGTCAAATTGTTCTGCTTTATCATTGAACTGTGCATCACTCATAACTACACCTTAAGCAGGTTGGCCAACAAAGGCCCCTTCTTAACAATGCCGACTTATGATAACTTATGATCAGAAATCATCTTCATCGTAACCCATCATTTCATCTTGGGAGACGCTTCGATACAAATCAGTAACCCTTGGCTTTGGTTTAGGTTGTGAGGTCTTATCACTATGACTGCCCTCAGATTTATCCGCTGGTCGTATTGGCTCAAGTCCCACACTTTTACCGGCAGCCTCTGCGACCTCTCTGTCAAGTTTTGGAACTGGTGCAGCAGGCGCCAAGAATCTGTTTTTCTGTGCTTCTGAACCTTCCAATGAATCATCTGTCGCAAATTCTGTGAGCGATTTTATCAATTTACCATCTGTTTCTGTCTTCAATAAATCAATTGCAATACCCCTAAGAACGTCTTCTCCGTACAGAATCGGTAACATTTCGATACACGCACGACGGACTTCTACATCCTTTGACGATGCTCCCTTGAGGATTAGTTCTCTTGCCCTGCCGCTGTCTTTGTCAAGTGACCGAATAGCCTTGACTGCGCTGATTCTAACTTGGGAATCACTGTCCGATAGCGCTCTTTCTGAGAATATAGTGGCTATCCGTGTGTCAACCTTTGATAACTTCGGCAGGGTCTTTGCTGCTGCCCTTCTTACTCGTGGGTCATCATCATTGAGTGCCCAGGAAACTAAATCCCATCCAATATGACCAGATTTAACCAAAACCCTTCCAAGTAACTTGGCCCCCTTCAGGCGTAACTCTGCATCGGTTTCAAGAAACAACTCGTCAATATGATCGCATGCAACCTCAGGCCAAGCTTCACAGAGCGATTCTAAACCTTTGAAAGCCTGCTTACTTCTATTAGGCTCGAATGAGCGTAATTCGTTGTGGATGATTATGTCAACTCCAGACGGAAACACAGGAGCGGATATAGCCAGTGCTTCACTTGCTGCTTGTCTGACCGAGACATCCTCGTCGTCTAACAATACAGAAAGCCAATCGAATAGTTCATCAGACTTTTGAGTTGCAACCTCTGGTAGAGCCTTCAACGCAGAGACCCTAACCGAGGGTCGTTCATCCTCGAGGGCCAATAAAAGTGATTTGTGGGCCGCTGTTGCTTTGGGTCCTTTGAGCCGAGTCAACCCGAGTATACCGTCCTCACGCTGCAAGTTATACTGCTTTGACCGCCATGAAATCTGGTAATCGGATATATCTCCATTCGCCAGCGGGATTATATCTGTATCTTGAATTGCCAACCATGGGCCTTCTCGCGTTTCGATATATTGCTTCTTTCTGCGGGACTTAGTAACGTTTAGCGGCTTCCCAGTCCTTGGGTCTCGCGCCACATATTCCTTACTCAGTTTCAATCCCCCGCAAACCGCGCATACGGCCCAAAGCAATGAATGTGTTGTTTCTGATGATTGAATCAAACAATTAGATTCAAAAGATTGTTCTCAATGTTTAATACATGACGGGTGAAGATACTGAAGACATTCGTCGTGTGATTTCTTTATGCTATCGAGGGATTAAGCAAATGTCAGACCTCGACCTAGAGAGGATTTTGTCATTCGATATGGAATGGTTGTCACCAGAAGAAGCGGAACAATCGGTTAGTAATTTAATCGATAAGGGCTGGTTGCTGGGTGAGCGTGACAATCTATCACCAGCTTTCGATATCACAAATATTCCAACCCCAATAGGATGGTTTCCCAGACCAGCACGACTGATTAGTCCTACTGACTTCAATCCCCAACAATCGACTAGTATTCCACAATCAAGTGAAACCTCAGATGTGGTAACAATAAATCATCAAAGTAATACCAATGTTGAGATCACATCAAAAGACCCACGTGCAAAATTATCTACAAGACTGGCTAAATACATCTCACGCACCGCAAAAATATCAATTGAAGAGATAGAACGACGTGCAGAAAGAAAACAACAGGCTCTCAAATATGCGTCAAACTGGTTGTGCTTAGCACTAATCGCTAGAGAACAAAATTTGCCAATGGAAGAGATTGTTGCGGCCCTGTCAAGCTAGGTCATCCAACTGCGGAGCGAATTCTTTCTCGATAACATCTTCTTCTTTACTGCGGGCAGATAATTCCATCAACACCGGCAAGAGGACCAGTGAAAGTAACAGTGAGAATATTACTGTAATAGCAGTTATAAGGCCAAAGTCTTGGATTATTGGCATTGGAGAAAACAACAGCACCATGAAACCAAGGGAAGTTGTTAATGCACTCATCAGCAATGCAACTCCTGTCGTAGATAATGAGGCACGAAGAGCATCCCAGTGGTTTTTACGTCGTTGCAATTCGACCTCAAACCGACGCCACATGTGAATCGAATAATCGATACCTATTCCAAGCGTGAGTGCAGTTACCATCACGGTCAAAACATTCCATTTCAAGCCAATTGCAGCCATTGATCCCACAACCCACAACGAGGCAATTCCCACAGGGAATAAAATAACAATTGCCGGCATTATCCTCCTTGTGAGTAAGAATAGCACTAAGAATGATACTGCGAGTGAAATTAGTGTAGATTCAACTTGTGAGCTTGATAGCCCATCCAACACAGTTTGGAGCATGGCTAAATCCCCGGTCACGTATAATTTTGCGTTGCCTGCCAAATTGTAACGCAAGGTTCCGGAACTATCTTCATCACCAAGCATGTTTTCAAATTCCGTAACTACCTGATCAGATTCGGCTGAAGTTGTTGCTTCAACCCTTATTTCATTTCTCAAATTTACTACTTTACCATCGACTAGGTAAACACTATTCTTCACTCTATCCGACCATGATTCTCCGCTCAAAGCATCGGCAAT
>CEUF01030829.1_pt1 | contig 11451 bp, 13 predicted proteins | sample 531461 | NCBI WGS metagenome assembly CEUF01 (sample SAMEA2623350, study PRJEB7988) | marine metagenome | biome: marine biome (ENVO:00000447); feature: surface water layer (ENVO:00002042); material: "saline water (ENVO:00002010), including plankton (ENVO:xxxxxxxx)" | depth 5 m | reverse complement strand
AAAACAATACTTCATACCACTCCATGTAAAAATATTTGGTGTACACACTCGACTACACCATAACTAATACTATCAATATGATAGTTCCAAAGTGCATTTTTTGCAACCGTTCTTATTGTATTATCATTCTTAAATCCCGTCAATACACCATAGGATATTTTATTATCCTCACACCAATCTACACACTTTAACATATTTGGAGATTCTCCACCAGAACTAATTATAACAACTAAAGTATCATGTTCTACATAATACTCTAAAAACTTTTGATATGCAAACTCATAACCAAAGTCATTAGTAAGCATTGTGATCATGGAGGGATCAGAAAGAATTGAAACTTTCTTATTATGAAACTTCATGTAATCTTGAGAAATGTGTGAAGCAACTGAATTGCTACCACCATTACCCAATATGATTATTCTTTTATGAGTATAAAATGCTTTCTGAAATTTGAAAAACTCAACTTCCATATGAGCAGACTCAAGAGTATTAATATATTCACTAAATGGATTTACCATACACACCATCCGTTTCAACATCTATTTTAACAGATTCATAAGGAATCGTCAATGTATTCTTTTCAGAAAATGTTAAGAAAAATCCACCATTTCCTGCTCCACATAATTTATGAGCACATACAGCATCGTTATTTTCTAATACAGAATCAATCTCACAAACAGTCTTATTCTCTACAATCGTTGAAGATGTCTTTTTCTTTTGAGACCAACTCTTACCTAAAAAATATAAAAACCTATCATAGTCTTTATTAATAAGTGTTTCATATGCATCATCACAAGTTTTTAATAATGGTTTAACTTTATCTAAATTTTCTGTGATGCTTTTAAGGATTTTTTTAGAGTTTCTAGTAACACCAGTAAACACAAGATGAGTATCGTAATAATCAAATATATCAGTAGATAAAAATTCATACTTAATACAATCACTACTCATGAACTCAATCCTTTTAAAACCCCCAACACCACAACCATATGGATCTTGATAACCACAATAAGGATTGTAAATTCTTTCTAAGTCGAATGCAAGTTTACAAGCAGCATTATCTGTAATAGATTTTCCTAAAAATAAACAACAAGCCTTGATGAGACTTATTGTATATGATGATGAAGAAGCAAGTCCACTTCCCTGTGAATAAGCATCACTTGTAAGAGTAACCTGAACTGGAGGCATGTTATAATGTTTCAACACAGTTTTCACAACTTCATTTTGTATCTCATCTATTGTAGAAACTTCTTCTCTTTTTGAATAGTTTATAAGATACTTATGTTGTTGCTTATTATATCCTATCTTATCCTGACTAATCGTTACATATGTTTTAAGATTAGAAGTAAAACTAATGACAGAACCTCTCCCATACTTCTCTACAAAATAAGGATTATCTGTAGATCCACCAAATAGTGAAATCCTTAATGGACAACTAGCAACTAACATACTTTTTAAGATACTTCTGACTAGAATAGTATTGTTTCAATTCTTCTCCAGACATATTCTGAATAGATTCCCATACATTAAAGTTTTCTTGCATATATGGATTTCCTTGAACAGAATTAGGCCAAGAATTCCTACCTCTACTATGTTCTAAATGATACACTTTATCATTTATTCTACCAATATTATACCCCATTTTATCAAATCTATAAAATCTCTCCTTATCCTCTGGTGATGAACCCCTAAAGTTTTCATTCTCCATTCCTGCTTCAATATAAGACTTTCTATTTACAAATTGAACATGTCCGTACTGAGCATCATACATTTTTGACTTCTTATCAAGAATATCAAAATCAAAATCGTTAGAGAGAAACTCACTCACATCACTATCATCAACAAATACCTGCTTCTGATACTCACCAAATCCATAAGGATACACCATATCATATCCACTCTCAACCATCTTAACTGATTTAACATATGTCTCTGGTTTGAATAAAACATCACAATCGTAATTAGAAATTACTGGTGTATCAGATATATCAAGCATCTCATTTATAATCTTCATTCTATAAAATACAGGATCATCTGATTGTTCAAAGACATGTGTAAGATTATTGATAGCATCTCCAAGATAATCTTTAATCTGTGGTAATACTTCTTTTTCAAATACAGATTCAGTGTCTACTTCTTTTAAAATAACTTTTGTATCAAAATTTTCTAAAAGATAACAAAGAACTGTAATAACATTACGCATCCTATCTTCACTTTCAATCCTTATAGGAATAATAAAGGTGCATTGTTTAAGATTCATCATTTTATTTTTTAATAAAATTTACATTATTAAACTCTTCAAAAAATTGTTTATTAGAGTTATTAACTGGATTTGGTATAATAACATTTGATTTACATCTACTAAACCACCAAGAAACTTCAGGAAAGGTGCTACCATATGTTCCTACAATAGTAGAACATTTTGAAAGAATAAAACAATCAATAAATCCATCCACAACAAGTTGCAGATCATCAAATATTCTTTGATCATTCCAAGATTGAGGAGATTGTGAATGTAAAGCTTGTGGATAAGTGATAATTCTATTTGAATATTTTTGTTTGAAATATTTAATTACATCTGAATTATCACTACATAAAAAAATCTTTCTATCATTTGAAAGTTTTTTAATTTCTTCTTCAAATATTTTATTATCATGTAATACAGATCTCTGATTAAACCATGTTCTTATTTGGAGACCAATAACATCCTCCCATCCAGAAGTAAAATCATTAACATAATCTTCTATCTCAGAATTTATCTTCAATTTCTCAACTGATTTTAAATACTTATCTATAAAATACTTAGGTGTTTTTTCATATAGTAAATCTATTGTTTTATATCCAATTTCATTCAAATATTTTTGTTCTTCATCAAGAATTTCCAATCTCCAATTTGGAGGATAAGGATTTATAGGAGTATCTACTTTTTCCAAAGATGAAAAAATATAAGCGTCAGTATCAACAGTTGTTTTTACGTCTTCATATTCTACTAAAGCACCCCATATATTTTTTATTCTATTACATAATCCACTATGTTTTGTTATAGTCGCAGTTACCATTTCACAACCTCCCATTGTTCTGGATACAAATCATTGGTGTTGATATGAGAAAGTCCTGGACCATACCAAGGTTCTGGTATAAGAACTCTCTTATTCTTTCCAGTTCCTAACCAAGCACCCCACCATCCAAAAGTGCTATTAGAGATAATAAAATCTTGGCAACTAGAAATTAAACACAAATCAAAGTGTCCTTTATATATGCTATCAGGAATAACCTCATTAAAGATAAAATTATCTCCTTGAAATACATCCTGCTCCTTACACATATCAATATTATTAGAGCAGATAATATAAGTTCTATGCTCTCCTAAAATATTGATACATTTTTTATAATACTCCATAGGAATATTAATATGATTATTTTCGCAATTAGGATAATCAAATTCAGGATTAAAATCTCTTACTAAAATAGATACTGGTTTTTGGTAAAAATAATTTCCAAAATGTTTATGAACCTCATCTATAATATTCTTTTTAAATGTAAAATCTAATCGAATTAACTTCTCAACATTCTTAAAATATTTTTCAGATTGAAAGTATCCATTTAAGGTTATATGATTAGGACACTCTTCAAATAAATCCTCACAAAACTCATGAGATTCATGCAATTCAACTTCATCACCATCAATTAAACCATATCTATCTCCACAGTAAATCATATCAAAACAATGTTGTAATTGATGATATTCAGTTATAATATTTGATCCAGATTTATAATCAAAATATGGTGCATTAGAATGATCTGGTATTCTAAAATCAAATTCACACTGCTTGGCGATACCTACTAGAGCAGCATATTGAAACATCTGATTTCCTAACCTACCATTTCTACCAAGATTATTCATTCCAATTACTCCACTATAACCAGAACTAATATTTTTATTCTGATCCCATAAACGAGTATCCTCAATATCTCCAATATCCATCGTTTTATGTTCATTCATATCACGAAGAGGATTTATATGATTCATATCAGTTCGATTCATTTTTATTTTTTTCCAATATTCCTGAGACTGTAACTGATAATGATTAATTAACAATAGAGGATCATCTAAACCCTTATAAGATAAATTTATAATTTTTCCATCAATCTGTGCAGTATGAATATCAAAAGAATTAATTTTAAAATCAGTATTTAAAATCATTTTTGGTGCATCGAATTTAACAAATTCTTTTCCTCTTGTAGGAGAATCTAAAATAACAGAAGAATCATATTCACATCTTTTAGTAAAATACTTTACAATTGAAGATGGTTGTTTTACATGACCATTAGAATTAAACCATACCCAATTTGCAACAACACCACCAAAAGATTCATATTGGGAAAATATTTTCTTTAGATCTATATATTTTGGACTATAAAGATATTCATCAAGATCTATGTTTGCAATCCATCTTGTTTCGTTAAGAATTGGTTTGAAAAATTTATTGTTAATATGAATTTGCCTACCAACATACATTTCAGATATATCATTATGAAACAATGTTACAAAACCACTATCAATATAAGGTTGAAGAATTGTTAAATACTCGTCATTACTAAAATCATTTACCAAATAAACATGATCTACCCCATGAAAACTGTAATGATCTAACCATTCTTTCAATCCCCAACTTTCATTTTTAAATATAGATGCTACAGATAAATAATGCTTTTTTATCATTTCCACTCCTCAATTATAATATTATGTTCAGAAAAAATTTTCTTATATTCTTCTTTAAGTTTCTTGTATTTTGATTTCGGTTCAAAAAATCTTTCATGAAATTCAACACTCATATCATCAATAAGATGAAATAAATTCTTCTCTATTAATTGAGGAAGAACATAAAATTCTGATCCTTCAATGTCCATTTTAATTATAACATAATCTTCTTTTTTACAAGTTTTCTGTAAAAAATCACAAAAATCTATAGTATCTACAAGTATATCTTCATCTTTATAATGAAATGCTGCCTTAGATATATCATCATAATCTGGTGCATTTAAAAGAATATTTGAACCTGCACTAATGTAATCAAAATCATTTTCACCCCACTCATCTTTGGAACAATGTACTTTTAATTTTGTTTCTTCTGTATAAACAGCTTTATTGAAATGTTTTATATTTAATCCCCAACTTTCAGTTAATGTTTTATAATTATCCTGAGATAATTTAAAGGTAATAGGATTAGATTCAAATGAATAACACTCCCATGTTTCATCAATTTTATATTTTTGAACGAATTCACATAAACCTTGAAATAAATGTGTTCCACAATCAATAAAAATTTTTTTACTCATTCACCAACCTCCAGTATACTATATCTATATTCAGGTGAATGAACCATTTTTGGTGTAAATTTAAATTCATGATTAGGTAATAATCCAGGTTTTGCAAAACATGGATGAAGAACATTAAAGTTATCTAACATATTAATTCTATACCTATTCAAATAACTTTCATCATGTGCTCTAGGAATTACCCCATTATTTAAATCTTTTGTAGTAACATTTTTCAATTCTTCTATTAAATTAAATATGTATGGAATTTTTCCACCCCACAAACATCCTTGAAGATATATTTTATCATATTCTTCTGGTTTAATATACGCCCAACTTTGACTATTAGTTTCATAAGGAATAGATCCAGTAAATCTACTCCATTCACTACTAAAGGTTGGATGTTGAACTCCAAAAAACTTTTTTTTATCATCAAAAAATTCACTGTAGGAAATGTTTTGAGAACAACAATAATAATCAGCATCAATATAAACTAACCAATCATAATCCTTAAAATATTCAACTTTATCATATATTGTATGAAATCTATATAACCCACCAATAGATTTAAACATTCTATCCTTATTATCGTAAGGACTATTGATATGATCTACATTAAAAACAGTAATATTTTTAGGTAAATCGTTTAAATTTCCATCAGTAAAAACAAAAAATTGTTTTTCACATTCTGGAATAAAATATTGGTTAATTGTTTTATAATAGTTTGGTAAAAAATTTAAATGTTTTCCTGTACCAATAAAACAAATTGCTATTTTCATTTTATAATAATTCCCAAAGTATTATCAAAAGTATTCTTTCTACCTTTCCAAGGATGTGGTGCATAGTCTGCCCATTGTTGTGTTATGGGCAGTGTAAGAATACTAGCATAAGAATATTGGTCTTTAAGTTTTTCAAAATATTTTTCGTACTTATTAACCACACTTTTATCTATATCTTCAATAATATAAATTCCACTATCCTCTAAAATATCAATGGAATTTTCAAAAAATATTATATTAGCATCATAATCATGAAGTCCATCATCAATAATTATATTAAATTTAGTATCTTCAAAATTATCCCATAAATCTTTAATTGTATCCGAATCCGTTTGATCTACATAAAATGTCCATATACCTTTATCATTAAAAAGAACTCTATCATCAATATCAGCTCCACATATATTTGCATTTTTAAAATAATCTCTAAAGGCATAAAGAGAAGCACCAGGTCTTGCATTTTTACCCATGAACCCTACAACATCTGAATTATTTGAACCTAATCCTAATTCAAAAAAATTAATTTCTCTATCAATATAAGATTCAAATATCTTATCATAAAAAGTAGTGTAGTTATGCCACAAACTTTTATCTGATTTATTTTTTTCAAAGAGATTACACATCTCTGTACGAGTATCATATTGTTTTTTCTCCAAATACTCTTTAATAATTTGATCGATGTTCATAATCATACTCCTATGTAATGTGCTCTATACCGCTCTTCTGCTGTAGATGTAATATCAGTCATATAATAAACAGCAAAACTTTTTCTCATCTTACCCTCTGGTGGATGAATAGGCTCTGGAAATCCATGCCATGATTTCTGTGTTGTATCAAATATAATAGCTTTATTAAACTTGGGTTCTATCTCTTTTACATTATTAAGAGGTCTATTATTATCTTTATTATGTGACCATAATTGAAGACTACCACCCCATGCAGGATCATAATCTTCCTCAAGATAAACAATTAAATTTAATTTCCTTTGAAGATTAAGTTTAGGATGTATAGAGTAATCCAAATGCACAGCAAGTTTTCCATTCTTACTATGCATATGCCATCCACCACCATGTAATCCTATATCAGGATATAGAGGAGAAATACCAGTTATCTTTGACAGATAATCAACAAAATCCACTGATAATAAATTAGAAAATATTCTATAAGTTAATGGTGGAAATCTATCCCACCTATTACATGCCTTCTTTTCTGCAATCCATCCACTGTAATGAATTATTTCTTCTGTTGGATAATCATAATCAATAAATTCTTTACTTGCTTGTCTCGCAGTATCTACATCTAAAAAATCATTAATAATCCAATGATCAAAAGGATTACTATCATATTCAATATCTTGCAATTTAAAATCCATGGTTATTTTATCAAATTATATTTTTTACTTACATATGAAAATTCAAAATCTATTATATCTTGTTTATATCTCATATTATTATTTTCATCATAGTCACAAAGTTCTCCTGTAAAAGATTCTTTTCCACTACATCTATTACCAATTAAAATATCCTGATAGAAAATTGGCATTCCATATTCTAACATAGTTCCATAATAAAAATCAACATCAAGTAAAATTTTAGCGTTAGAATCAAATCTAGTTTTAACTTTATTTTTTATTGAAATAACTGATACACCCCCAATAAAATTATTATTATTCTCCAATATCATTTTATCATCCCATCTAGGATACATTGGATTGAAAAATGTATTACCATCATCACGAGTATGTATTGTACCACAAACAAACCAATTCTTAGTTGAATTAGTCATTTCATTATACATTTTTTCTAAAGCTTCAGTATCATAAAAAAAATCATCTTGTTGAAATATTTTTATTATTTCACCATCACTATTATCAATAGCATTATTTGTATTTGATGCTGGATCACCTCTATCATTTTCATTACGAATATACTTTATATTCAAATTATATTGATTTAAATTACAATAATCTTGAATATCATTATTTACACTATGATCAGAAACTACAAGTTGTACATCTTTTAAAGTTTGATAAGAAATAGTTCTGAACATGTCGTCCAAAACCTCCACACCTTTACCATAATGTTCAAAAGTAGGTATAGCAATTGATACTTTCATAATACTTTAATTTTTCTCCATTTTCATTTCTTTTTTAAATTTATTAATAGCGGATTCAATTACAACATGCATGTCAAGATACTTGTATTCACTTAATCTACCACCAAATATAAAATTTGTCAATTTACTTGATTTATTTTTATATTTTTTATATATCTTTTGATTTCTATCATCATTAATTGGATAAAAAGGAATCATACCTCTTTTATATTCCACAGGATATTCATATGATATTACAGTTTTTTCTGAATTTATTTTTTCAAAATGTTTATGTTCTAAACATCTTGTGTAATCTACACTAGTATCACAATAATTTATTGTAGCATTTCCCTGAAAATTAAAAGTATTTAAAATCTTATGATCAAATTTTAATGATCTATATTCTAAATCCCCAAATTCATAATCAAAAAATTCATCAATACAACCAGTATATACAACCTTAGTGGCAAGAGAATTAAAATATTCTTTATCGTCAAAGTAATCAGTATTTAATTTAACTTCAATACCATTAAGAATTTTTTCAAACATTTTAGTATAACCACCTTTTGGCCATCCTTGATATGTTTCTTTATAATAATTATTATCGTAAATAAATCTTAAAGGAAGTCTTTTAACAATAAATGATGGAAGATTTGCTGGAGATCTTCCCCATTGTTTCTCAGTATATCCTTTAATTAATTTTTCATATATGTCCTTTCCTACAAGTGATAGCGCTTGTTCCTCAAGATTAGTTGGATTTCCTTTAAATTTTTGCTTTTCAATAATTATTTTAGCATCTTCTGGTGTGATTGATCCCCATAATTCATAGAATGTATTCATATTAAATGGTAATGAATATAATTTACCACCAGATAAAGCTTTAGGACAATTTATAAAATTATTAAATTCTGTAAATCTTTGAGCAAAATTCCAAACCTCTTTATTATTTGTATGAAAAATATGTCCACCAAATTTTTGAACATTAATTCCTTCAATATTCTCAGTATAGCAATTACCTGCTATATAATTTCTTTTTTCAATAATTAAACATTTTTTACCTGCATCTGTTGCGAGTCTTGCAAATACAGATCCAAATAAACCAGAACCCACTATTAAATAATCATACATATGTCTATTTAACAACTTCTATCATTTTTTTAATTTGATTTATATAAATTTCTCTCTCATTACGAAGTATTTCTCTAAATGATTTTTGTTTCTCATAGTAATAATCATAATTTTTTATCATGTCCACAATACTATAACAGATACTTTCATAATTAAAAGTGTTATTTGATTGATCATAATCAATCTTTTCCTCTATAGGAAAATCATCCCAATCCAAACCAGATCCTCTTTTTCCCAATAAAATTACAGATCCTCTTGATGCACACTCTCTTGATAATCTATCAGGACCTGGAAGATGTCCTAACTCTATGTAAAGTTTTGAAGTATCCATTATACTTCTCAATTCAATTTGATTCATTCCTTGTAGTGGAATGAATTCGATATCAATATCCAAATTAATATTTTTAGATTCTTCAATTATTTTATCAAAATGTTCTATTCCTCTAGCAGGACTATACATAACAACATTTTTTCTCTTATTTTTAAGATCATCCAATTCTTTTTCTGACGTGAGATATGAAGAATTTATATTAGGTCTCAACATAAAAACTTTTTTCATATCATATGATTTGGAATTCTTAATCATATTAAAGATTAAAAAAGGATCACAAGCAGTATAGCAAGTTTTAAATACAGGGTCATATAAAGAATCATAATTATAAGGATCTAAAGCGGTTTCTTTTGTATTATTTGAAAGTCTCAAAAACAATACCTTTGCTTTTTTAAATTTTTTAATATGATTAATATTACAAACTTCAGGTAAAACAATAAGACTATCTTCAGTATCAATATCAGAAATATAATTTGGTGTAAATGAAGTTATACCTTTATATTGATTATATCTTCCGCATATTTGACCTTTATGTTCTTTTTGAATTCTATCTCTCCACGGATCATAATAAACCATATAAGCATTCTCACCAAGATTTATTAATTCGTAACATAATTGATGGAGACCCTCTGGACCTCCAGACTCGGCCCAAGGACCAAGAATATAATAATTAATTTTCTTCATAACAAAATCCATTCCTCACAATAAAGATCTTTTGTATCATGATTTAAATTTTCTCCAAACCATTTCTTAGGTGCAATAACTTTTCCTCTATTACCCAACCAAGCACCCCACCAAGAGAATGTTGAATTAGCAATAATAAAATCATCACACATACTCATCAAGCATAAGTCATGGAACTGATCATTATCTTCGGCGACAATAAATCTATCACTCTCAAATAAGTTTTGTTCCTTACACCACTTAGTATCATCAGAAAATATAATAACATTCCTGTCATCATCAAATTCTTTTAATGCTTTCTCATAATAATCCAATCCTAATGGTGGATGATGTGCATTGTTCCAAATAAAATCTCCTCTACGTATATGAAGAGCTATAGGATTATCTACAGTTTCTCTTAGTTCTTTACATGCAATAAAAATATCATTATGAAAAGTAAAATCTTTTCTTATATCATCCTCAATATGTTTAAAATATTTTTCAGTCTGAAAAAATCCCCATAATGATACATTAGTACTAGGTAATATATTAAAAAACTTTTCTTCAAAGTGAAAAGTAGTTTCTTGAATGTAATCCTGAGTCTGTAACATACCTCTTTTACCATCCAAATTAAAAGCATCATGAATTAATATAGGATATCTATTACCTATACCATCGTCAAATATTTCTTTATGGTCAGGTATCATAAAAGGAATATTTAATTTAGATGCTATACCTTTTGTGGAGGCATACTGAAACATCTGATTTCCCAGTTGTCCCAACTTACCAAGATGATTAAATGCCAGCATTTATTTGTTCACTAATCCATACATAAGTTTTACGAATACCTTCTTCAAGAGATTGTTGATAATCCCATTCAAGTTTCTCACGTATTAAATCATTATTCGAGTTACGACCTCGAACACCTAAAGGACCGTCAATGTGATCTCTGCCTATGGATTTTTGTGCTACTTTTGCAGTTATTCTTACCAACTCATTGATAGTAACCATCTCTTCTGAACCAATATTCACAGGTCCTATAAAATCAGATTCCATCAATCTTCGAGTTGCTTCAATGCATTCGTCAATGTACAAAAAGGATCGAGTCTGCTTACCATCACCCCATACTTCGATGCT
>CEUF01128865.1_pt1 | contig 11508 bp, 9 predicted proteins | sample 531461 | NCBI WGS metagenome assembly CEUF01 (sample SAMEA2623350, study PRJEB7988) | marine metagenome | biome: marine biome (ENVO:00000447); feature: surface water layer (ENVO:00002042); material: "saline water (ENVO:00002010), including plankton (ENVO:xxxxxxxx)" | depth 5 m | reverse complement strand
ATTCTGAAATACGCCAGTGGAAGGAATGTCCTTGGAGACATAAATTACTATATATTGATAAATTATCTTCTTTTGAAGAAAGCCCGCATTTACATTATGGCACAATAATTCACGATGCTTGTGAACATTATTTAAAAACAAAAATGCTTAAAATTGATGAAGCTAAAAATAAAATTAAATTAGCATGGGACGAACACGGCTTTGATTCTGAAGATTTTATTCAATTACAAACGCAAAAAGCAGAGCTTCAAGGCTGGAAGTACAAACATAACAAGTTAAAAGACTGGATTCAGTGGTCAGAAACAAGTATAAAATCTTTGCCAGGATTTTTAGATAGTACTTTCCCAGGATGGGAATATGTTTCAGCTGAAGAGCCTCTATATGAAAACATTGAAAACATGCAAACAAAATTTAAAGGTTACATTGACTGTATTATTAAAGTGCCAAATAAAAATAAATTTAAGTATTGGATATTAGACTGGAAAACTTCAAGTGGAAGAGGTTGGTCTTTAGATAAACAAAGAGACTTTAACACTCAAGCACAAGTAATTCTTTATAAAAACTACTGGGCAATTAAAAACAATATACAGATGAAAGACGTCCAATGTGGTTTTGTTTTACTAAAAAAAGTAAAAACTGTAGGTAAATCTTGTCAGTTAATTAAAGTTTCAAGTGGGCCTAAAAATTTAGAAAAATCTCAAAAAATGATTAGAAGCATGATAAAAACAGTTGAGAAAAAGTTTTTTTTAAAAAACAGAGATTCTTGTATGTTTTGTGAATTTAAAAATACTAACCATTGTAAGTAAAAAAGGTTTTATGAAAAAGAAAAAAATACTAATAATATCTGACCATGCTTGTTCACCAAGTGGTGTAGGAGTACAAACAAAATTTTTAATTGAAGGCTTGCTTAAAAAAGGAGATTTAAAATTTATTCAATTAGGTGCTGCAATTAAGCATCAAAATTACGATGTTAAAAAAATTAACGATAATTTTCTAATTAAACCTATAGATGGTTTTGGAAGTCCGGACCTTATTAGATCAATCTTAGTTAATGAAAAGCCAGATGCATTGATAATTTTTTCGGATCCAAGATTTTTTACTTGGCTTTTTGAAATGGAAGACGAAATAAGACAAATATGTCCTATTCTTTGGTGGCATGTATGGGATAATAGACCTACACCTAGATTTAATGATTGGATGTACGAATCTGTTGATGCTATAAATTGTCATTCTTTTTTAACATATCAGATGTGCAAAGAAAACTTTGCAAAAAAAACTAATTTTATCCCGCACGCTTTTCCAAAAAATGCTTTTTATAGACTTGAAAAATCTAAAATAAAAAAAGAAAAATCAAGAATATTAGGAGAAAATAGAAAAGATAATTTTGTCTGTTTGTGGATGAATAGAAATTGTATGAGAAAAAGACCTGCTGATGTCTTGTATTCATGGAAATATTTTTTAGATAAGCTAAGCTTAAAAGAAAGAGAAAAAGTAACATTATTAATGCATACAGATCCTCAAGATTCAGCTGGTGCAAATTTAATTGAAATTGCTATAATGTTAGATATTTTAGATACAGTTTCCTTTTCCGTGCAAAAATTAGAAACTTCATTTATTAATATACTGCACAATATTTCAGATGTTTGTTTAAATATAAGTTATAGTGAAGGATTTGGTTTAACTACACTTGAGTCAATGATGACTGGAACACCAATTATAGCAACAAAAACAGGCGGATTATACAGGCAGGTTATTGATTTTAGAGACAATACACAAAATGGAGTAGGTTTAAATCCTGACGTAAAGTCTATTGCAGGAAATCAAAAAATACCTTACATTTATGAAGATTACGTAAATTGTAATAAAGTAGCTGATGCTATATTACACATTAAAAGCCTAAAAAATGATGACTACGATATTCTTTCAAAGAAAGTTGAAAATTATAGTAAAATAGCTTTTGACTACGATAATACGATTAACTTATGGTATAAATCATTAAATAAAACAATTAAGGAATTTAAATGTCAAAAACAAAAGACGAAAGCAAAAGTTGTATATCTAAAATAAATAAAAAAGTTATATTAAAAGGTCCGATTTTAACAAATTCTGGTTATGGCGTTCATACAAGACAAATATTTGAATATCTTTTTAGGAGAAACGATATTGATCTCTATGTTCAACCAACTTTGTGGGGTAAAACTTCTTGGATCCTAGATGACAAAGACGAAACTATTAAAAACATAATTAAATATTGCCAAAAAAAGTTAGGCAAAGAAAAAGCAGATGTATCTTACCAAGTATTATTGCCTAATGAATGGAAAAATATAGCACTTAAAAACATAGGAATTACAGCAGGATTTGAAGCTGATATTGTTAAAAAGACATGGATAGAATATTGTAATAATATGGACTTAGTAATAGTTCCTTCAATATTTTCTAGGGATGCATTTTATAAAACTTCTAGAATAAATAATTTAAATTTAGAAACTAAAATTGAAGTATTAAATGAATGGTATTATAAAGATTTTGATAAATGCAAAGAAAATTTTAATTTTTTAAAAGATTTAAAATATGATAAAAACATACTAATAATTGGACAAATTACAAGTGATAATCAAAAATCAGATAGAAAAAATATTATTAAAACAATAAAGACAGCTTTAGACTTTGTCAAAGACAAAAACATAGGAATTATTTTAAAAGTAAATACAGGAAAATTTACTAATAGTGCATTTAATTATTTAAAAGATGAGCTTACAAGTATTTTAAAGGATCAAAACTTAGAAAAAATATGTTTAATTTTTGGTTCTTTGTCAATAACAGAATTAAAAGGATTGTATTCTTGTAAAAAAGTAACTTGTATGCTGTCAGGAACGAGAGCAGAAGGTTGGGGATTACCTTTTATAGAAGCAGCTTCATGCGGTTTACCTATTATAGCAACAAACTATTCAGCTTACAAAGAATTTTTAGATAATGATTTTTTACAAATTGAATATGAAAAAGAAATATTTACTCAAGATTTTAATTTTGTAGATAAAGATTCAAATCCTTATTGGGCAAATTTTAAAATAGAGTCTATGATAAATAAACTACAAGTTTTTTTTGAAAATATTGATTTTTATAAGAAAATAGCTGATAAAAGACAAATAATAATTAAACAAAACTATAATATAGATATTATATTAAATAATTACAAAGAAGTTTTTGAAAGTAATTTTTAAATATGCTATATTTTTTAATTGCATCTATATTTTTTAATTGCATTTTAGTATACTATTGTATTAAATTTGGAATTATAATTATTAATGTGCAAGAATCAATCGAAGAATGTCTAGATATAATTGATGAAAAGTATTCTAAAATAGTCAAGATATTAGAAATACCAATATTTTTTGACAGTCCTGAAATTAAGCGACTTCTAAACGAGCTAAAACACATTAAACTATCAATTCTATATATTGCAAATAAATTAAGTTTAGAAGATTTACGTGATGACGAAGAAAAGGAAGAAGATATTGAGTAGTACAACTAAGCCTAAAAAGAAGAAAAAGAATTATTATTTTAATAAAGAAACTCAAGAAAAAATAGTTGAATATCAAAACTCTAAATTAAAAAGGCATAAAGATATTTTATATCAAAATTATATTCATCCAGCGTTTACTGAGCTTGTTCATAATTTAGTATCAGTTTATAATTACAAATCTGCAAACGAAAATATTGTTCATTTAAAATCAGATTGTGTAACTTTTTTATTTGAAACTATTCATAAATGGAATCCAGATAATGGAACTAAAGCTTTTTCTTACTTTAATGTTGTTGCAAAAAACTGGCTGACTATTAATTCAAGAAGACTATTAAAAAATGCCAAGAGAAGTGTTTCCATGGAAGCACCTGAAACTTTTACAAGCGATGAAAAAAGATGTTTAGCAGAAATTGATTATGATGATTCACATGAAAGTATATTTTTAAAAGACGAGAATCATCAAATAATAAAAGACATGATGATGCATATAAAAGGTCTTTTGAAAGACGAAAGAGACATTAGATGTATTGATGCAATTTATCATATTTATAATAATATTGACAGTTTAGATTATTTAAATAAAAGAGCAATTTTTGTTTATCTTAGAGAGATATCCGGACTTAATAGCTCAGAATTAAGTTCTTCTTTGTCAAATATAAGAAAACATTACAGAAAAATATCAGGTCCAGATAAAATGTTTGACTGGTTTTAAGGAAAAAAATGATTGACAATATTGAATCCGTATCAAAAAAATTAGATAAAAACGATAAAAAAGAGCATCAAATTAAAAACTTTGCTGATATTTTGGACAGCATCGATTCTTTAGAAGATAAAAAAAAGATGCTTTGGAAAGAAATATATGAAAATGCATTAGAAGATAGAGAAAAAGCCAAACTTTTATTTAATGATGCATATATTTCAATGCAAGGTGGCGTAAATGAACATATGAATATTGGTTCAATTATGTCAAAATACATAGAAAGAATGAGTAAATCAAACGATCAAATACTTAAACTAGCAGAATTAATTGCAAAAGAAGAAGAAAAGTCTGAAGCAATCTCTTCAGATGATATATTTAGTCAGATTAATGGATAGTTTATGTTTGTACAAGCTAGAGTAATTTATGTTGTTGGTGATAAAGTCGGCAATGCGTCTTTAATTGATAAAAGTTTAAATGATATAGGCGTTAAAAATAAATTTTTTAATAGTAATCCTAGCATTTATTCAAATAGAGAATATATAAATTTTTTAAATAAACTACCTCCAGAATGTGTATTTGCTATTAGAAAAAAATCTTCTACAAACAATAATGTTTCATTTGGATTTTTAGTTGCAATACCTTTTATTTCTTCGCATTTAGGTCTTCCTGTAAAAGTTGGTGAAACAATATGGCTGCAAGAAATAGAAGATATAACAGGTAAAGGTAGGTTTTTTAATATTAATGCTTTTTATTTAGGCAGGGCACACAGCTATTTTACAACAGAAGATGTAGGTTATTGTTATGACGAAAGAGAAAGTAGTATATTCAAAAACAATAAAAAAGGTGTAACAGAATCAAATCAGACACCTAAGAATGCCAAAGAAAAACAAGAAAAAATAAAAAATGAAAATATTAGAGGTTTTACAATATATGAACATACATTTGATTCAATTGCTCAAGAAAATAAATTTGTAAAAAACTCTAGTGCTTATTTTAAAAAAAATATTAAAAATTTATCGATTAAACCTATTGGTAATTTTATTAAAAAACCAGAAGATATTGCTATTAGAGGAACATACAATAATTTAATAAGCTTAACTAGCGTAATAGATAACGATAATAATGTTACAAGACATGGAGCTATAGATCTTATTGCAGGGTTTGGTGACTATTCAAAAAAGAAACCTCCAGAAGTTTTTACTCCTCAACAGCAAGATTATAATAATAACTTGTTGAGTAAAAAAGCACAAGTTCTTAAATTTGACTCTGATGTTGTAGGTTCACAAGTGTGGAATGGTATTCATTTTGAAACAATAAAATCAAATATGTCATTCCCTTCAGAAAATACAGTTAATAAATTTAAATTAAATAAATTTAGTGAAAATGTATTGAACGATAAAACAGACTATAGAAAAGATGCAGCTAAATTATCAGTTTCAGAGTATAATTTAAGAAATATAGAAATACAAAAAAACAATCCTTTGCAAATTTACGATATACAAGATATGGTCTATGAAGACTATTCTTTTGGCAACACAAACTCAAGTAGATTTTTAACACACTATATTCCTTTTAAAATGCCCGATGTCGATTCTTTTAATTCAAATACGCTTTCAGGTGGTTCTTCAATCACTGGTGTTGCTGATAGTATTATATTTTGTACACACAATAAAAGGTTTTCACCAAATAATAATATTAAATTAATACAAACTAACAGCAATGATAATAATTCTTCACAGATATCTTTAAATGAAACTGGAAATATAATAATTGACGGTAATAAGATATTGATTGGGTCTTATGAAAGATTGCCAAATAAAGAAAACGGTAAATCTGCCTTGGTTTATATAGGTAACAGTGAAGAGTCACAAAGTTTGGTTTTAGGTGAACAGCTTCAAGAGTTCTTGTTAGAAACATTAAATGTTCAAATAACTGCTATGAAGTTGTTAAAAGACATGTTAATCGATCTAGATGAAACAAATCAAATAACACATGACATGTTCGATACTTTACTAAAAACTTTTAAAACTTGGACTTCTTATGCAGAACCTACAATGGTTGGTCCTTTGAAGCCAGTTGGAATTGTAATAAAATCTTTAGAATTGTATTTAGAAGGCCTCCCTAAGTCTAAACTTGCTGAAATGAAAACCAAAAATGATGAAAATATAAGATTTTTACAGGAAGATTTAAAAATAAGTACGAAAGAGGAGTATTCAAATAGAATTAAAAAAGTAATTTATAATCTCAATAAGATGTTAAGTAAATTTACTAAAACTTCTTGAAATTCTTTATTGTCTAATAATTATTAATAAAAGATTATAATTAAGGTTTTAAATGTCTCAATATAAGTTTAAAAATTCAGGTCGAAGTATTAAAGACATAAACAAAAGACTTAGAAGGCAAGAAGTTATTTCTCAAGAATCTAAGTCACCTATTGGAATAGTTTTACCTTTAAGAAATAGTCAAAATACACAAGAAACTTTGTTTTCGATGACATATGATGAAAATGATCAGGTTAAAATTAATTTAAAAAACTTGATCTTAACTAGAAAAGGCGAGTATTTAGGAAGACCTGATTTTGGAACAGACTTAATAGAACTTTATAGTTTAAGTAATAGAGAAGATATTGACGAAATAGCAATGGACGAAGTTAAAAGAGCAGTTAGTAAATATATGCCTTTTATAACACTGCAAGACTATACATCACAATATATAGAGCCAACTGAGTCTAATTCACCATATTATGAAATATCAATTAAATATTTATTTGAAGACATACAAAACATAATTTATATTAAGATAAACTTTTCGAGGTAGAAAATGTCAAATCCAAAATTTCAGAATAAACTTAAAAATTATAGAAACAAGAACAAAGTCATCAAAAAAGACTTTGATGGATTTAGAAACGAACTTTTAAATTATGCTAAAAGCAACTTTAGTAATCAAATACAAGATTTTTCTGAAGCTTCTTTGGGTGGTATGTTTTTGGACTTTGCAGCAATTGTTGGTGAGTCTTTAAGTTTTTATATGGAACAACAATTTAACGAATTAGACTATGAAACATCTACAAACGATTATAATATAATAAACCATTTAAGAAAAGCAGGTGTTACAACTGGTTATGCTTCTCCGTCAAGTGTATACGTTGATTTTTATATTGAAGTAAATGCAGAAAATAGTAGTGATTCAAATACGATTATGCCTCAAGAGTCATATCTTCCTATTATAAAGTCAGGAACAAAACTTGCATCAACAGAAGGTATAAATTTTATACTAGAAGAAGATATAGACTTTAACAAAGGCTATGATAATATAACAGTATCAGATACAGACGCGAATGGTGTACCTTTAACTGTTATTCTTGTAAAAAAAGGAATATGTACTTCAGGTGATGAATTTCAAGAAAGTGTTTTCTTTGACGAAGATGATTCTGGAAGTTTTTTAAGCTATACAATGATTAATCAAAATATTACTCAAATTAAAAAAATCATTGATGAAGATTTTAATGAATACAAAGAAGTTGAATATCTTTCACAAGACACAGTTTATGAAAAAATAGAAAATGGCAATGAAGCTTTTTTTGAAATAAGGCCGGCACCATTTAGATTTATTACAGAGAAAGATTTTGATTCTGGATTGACAACTATTAGATTTGGAAATGGTGAAGGAAAAATAATTGAAGACGGAATTCTTTCAAATCCTGAAGACTATCTTTCAGTTCCACTTTTAGGTAAAAATAATTTTTCAAAAAAATCTTTAGACCCAAAAAGACTTTTAAAAAGTGATAGTTTAGGAGTTTCTCCTGCCGGAAAAAACATTAGTATTTTATACAAGTATGGTGGTGGATTATCGCATAATGTTAACGCAGATACAATTAGTGAAATATTAGAATTAAAAATTATTTATCCAAATATTGAAGACATATCAGTAGATAGTAATATAAGTGTTATAAATGCATCAGTCGCAGTAAATAACGAAGAAGAGGCAGTTGGTGGTTCAAATAGTTTAGAATTTGAAGAGCTTAGATCACAAATTCCAGTTGCTTTAAAACAACAATCAAGAATAGTAAATCACGAAGATCTTTTAGCAAGGATATATACAATGCCACTTGATTTTGGCAGAATTCACAAGGCAGCAATTGTTAATAATCCTTATACAAAGTCAGCAAAAGATCTATACGTTATTTGTAAAAATGATGATAATCATTACGTCAATGCAAATGATGCAATTAAAATTAACCTTTCTAAATATTTGAATGAATATAGACTTATTGGAGATAGTCTTAATATAATTAATGCCCCTGTTTATAACTTTTCTTTATTTATTAAGGTTAAAATAGGACAAAGTTATGATTCAAGTTCTGTTCTAGCACAAGCAACATCAAAGATTTTTCAAGAAATGAGATTTGAAACTTTAAATATTGGAGAAGGAATAAATGTTAACGATATTATTTCTATTTTGCTTTCTGTAAATGGAATTATTACAGTAATATCAAATTATAAAACAATAGTTAGATCAAAAACAAATAGCGATTTGACAACGCAACAATCAATTCTTTCTGTTGAATATAATAATAATAGATTTTCTTCTAGAAAACAATATATTGATGGTATAGTTTATCCTCCTGTTGGAGGAATTTTTGAGCTGAAATATCCTGCTTTAGATATTGAAGTTGTTAGTGGTTAAAAAGGAAATTTTATGATTATTACATCTTTAGCAACAAAAGATACATATGTAACAAACTTGCACTTAGGTTTGAATGATGGCACTTACTCAAATGTTGGTAAAGCTTCAACTTTAGACTTATTTAAGATATCAGGCGAAAGTAAAAATATTAAAAGTCGAGCAAAATTGAAAATTAGTGCTCTTCCGCTTAATAATCAAACTTTTAAAATTCAAGATTATTTAAAAAATTCATTAAACGATGCATTTACCTTTGTATTTGTTGAAAATGAAAATAATAATAGCCCAGGTTCAAAATTAGGTCAAAATTATAAAATAGGATTAGGAACAACACCTTTTAATATTAATGAGTTATGCACACAAATATTTAATGTTCTTACTTCTATTTCCAACGACAATAGCTTGAACTTTAATGTAACATTATTTAAGATTAGTGATGATACGATTATAATTGAACAAGACTTAAAAGGAGATGTTGGAGACAAACAAAATCAATCAAATGCAACAGGAATTCAAATAACAAATTTTATTAGAATTCAACATTCAATATTATTGCTTGCATTTGATATAGAAGGTTTTAAAAACAAATATATTCATAAAATAGGAAACAGTTTTCAGGTAGCAAACTCTGTATTTAATAATACTAATAACTTTAAAGCATATATCAAATTGTTTGATGTAGGATCAGCAAGTACTAGACCAAAAGATTATAGTTTAAAGTTAAGTGTTTTATCTAAGGACTTTGATGAAGGAATAGGATCAGATATATATAATTTTTCTGACAAAGGTTTTGCAAACTTTAGTAAACTTAGTACATCTAATTCCTGGGCAAATAATGCTATTATTTCTCAAAATGATTGTACTGTCGGTCATTATCTAGTTTTTGACAATATAAATAGTTTTTCAAAAGGAAACGAAGATTGTATATTTGATATTACATCTTATTTTAATCAGCTTTTAAATAGTAGCCAAACAGATAACGTATTTGCTGTGTGTTTTGACTTTGATTATTTGTTTGATGAATATACATATTTTGTTAAAAGATTTGGCAGTGTTCAAATAAATGACAAAATAAATAAGCCTAGAATCGAAGTTCACATAGATGAAAATAAAATAGAAAATGTTACCAATCAGTCTAAGAAAAGATTTGTAAGTAATGAAGAAATATTTTATCTATATAACAAAACATCATCACTTTCTTCTTTTAATACTAGTTATAACTATTTTTTAAAGCTTGAATATGTTGTAAATGATACTAATGTTTTAGATGATGATGCAGATAGTCATATAATAAGTGCAGCAAATGTTTATGATTTTAATGGAAAATTAAAGACTGGAATTAAAAAATTTACTATTGCTAACGATGTAATTGATTTATTCAATACAAATATAGAAACAGCACTTTTAAGCAGTGATAAAATAACAGTTAAACTTACATATTATTATACTTATACAGCAAGCGGAGTAACAAATACAATCAACTTACACACTGAAAATGTTGACTTTTATAAACCTGTATACTCTTCACAAATTGAAAATAAAATGCTTTATACAAAGATAAATTCACAAAACTCAGATTTTGAAGCAAATAACGAGATAATACGTTTATATGTTGATTTTATTGACATAAATAAAGAACATAAAGCTGTTAATAAAAGTATTGATTTGGTAAGTGAAAATTTAGGTGATGTTTTCTATTCAATATATGATATTGATACCAATGAAGAAATCGTATCTAAAGAAGAAGCTAATATTAATGCAACTAAGCTTATTTATAATGGCGATAATTATACATTAAGGCTTTTTGCAAGTGAAATACTTAAAAATAAAAGAATTAATTTTAAGTTTTATTATAATGATGAAACTTCTATTTTGCAAAAAACTACTTTTGATAAAAAGTTTAATATAAGGTTTTAATAATGTTAAATAAAAATAAAAATGTGTCATTTAATAATACTAAATCTTATAATTCTTTTAAAAATTCAATAAAATCATCTAATATAGCTTCATCTAAAAATGAACAAAATATAGAGCTTAAATCTTTTTTAGATTTGTATGACGAAAATGTCTCAGAATACTTTGAAAGATTTGATGATTATTCTGGTTTTTTTTCTACACAACAACTTGAAAGTGTTGATTTTAGTAATTTTGAAGAACATGTTTTTTTTGACTCTGCTATAGAAAAAACAAACTATGCTTTTAAAAAAATATTTAATGATTTTCCATATGACGGAACAAAAAATGATTTGATAAATTATTTAAATAACTTAGATGGATACACAAAGTATATACTACAAAAAGTTTTTTTAAAGAACATAGGATATTTAAGATTTGATGGAACTTATCAGATAGACATTATTGATCGTAACGGAAGTTTATTAAACGATTATAAAAAGCAAATCAAAACAGGACTTCTAAATTTACATAATAATTTTAACTTTAGTTTTGATTTTTGGATACATCCAACATCTACTGACAATGATAATCAAATTATATTTCAAAAATATAGCAATAATAAAGGATATACATTATTCTTAAAAGACTTCGCAAATAGCAAATGCAACATATGCTTTTTAATTAAAAATGAAGATAAAGTAAAACA
>CEUF01018305.1_pt1 | contig 11626 bp, 8 predicted proteins | sample 531461 | NCBI WGS metagenome assembly CEUF01 (sample SAMEA2623350, study PRJEB7988) | marine metagenome | biome: marine biome (ENVO:00000447); feature: surface water layer (ENVO:00002042); material: "saline water (ENVO:00002010), including plankton (ENVO:xxxxxxxx)" | depth 5 m | reverse complement strand
GGCAATACCAGAAACGCTTCAGTTTTGACGACAATACTGCTACGGTACATATTGGACTTGTGAACCCTCGTAATAAATGTTCTATGACTATGCCAGCACAGAAAAATCTTGTTTGTGCCACGTCAGTACCTATTTTAGAAAAATCAACGAGTTCAAGTTTATCCACAGATTCTTCGCCCAATTCTCTCGATAACCCTTTTTACTTTCAGTAATTGGAAATAAAGATGTCTCTTGTAACTATATAGTAATTGTTAGCAACATTCATTGAAGAATGGGAAATTGTGTATCTTATCAGTTTTGTGAACCGACAGATTATCGCTGTAGTGTTTGCGGTCAAGGTCTAAGTTGCAAATATCTTCAGTGCGAAAACTGCAACAGAAAGATTCATTTCAAATGCACAATACATAAAGAACCAAACCTCACTACGTGTATTTTTTGTAATAATAATGGTAGACTAAGTATAGTATATAATGAAAATATAGATCCACTTTCTGGGAAACACAATAAAATCTAATGAATATAAGAAATAAGTTATCATATTCACGTAGCAAATTTCTTGATATTATCATGCAATATAGAGCATGATAATATGTAGTTTATTTATTTGTTCTTATTATTTTACAATTTGTCAGTATGTTTATAATTATAGATCAGGATAACTTCCTTGCATTAGCATACCACACTGTCCAGAACCACTATTGTATTGTGAACCACGACCAAGATAAATATATCCGTTGTCACCCCAGGTAGTTCCCCACGAGTTCTTTACCTTGTAAAAATCATTTCCATCCATAGATCCATAGCCTACTACCAAAACTCCATGATCTAAAGATGTTCCACAGTCACCGGTAAATACACCTGACTTGTATAGTTGGAAATCTTTTTGATCGGCTTGAATAGCAATAGACACAGGCTGGAGAGTAACAGCTTTCATCATTTCATCGTCAGAGTTTTTCTTGATATCCACAAATGAAACTATTTTACTTTGTTCATCTACACTGCAAGTATTTTCGCAGGTTCCTGATGATCTAGTTGTTCCTGATGTATAAGGATAATCGTCTTCATAACATAGTCCTCCGTTCTTTTCAATCCATTGAAATGCGTTGTCCATGAGACCACCATTGCATCCCATGTCTTTTCCTCCGTTTTTAAAATTATCGCAACTAACTAGTTGTTGCTCGGAGAAAGAGTTCAGAGTTCCATATTTGATAAAGTAAGCGCCTTCTAGTGCACCTGTGGTAGAAAAAGACCAACACGAACCACACTGTCCTTGATCTTTTACAGGGGTCACTGCTCCTGCCTTTACCCAATCAACAGAATCGGCTTTTTTGGTGTTTAATAGAGAAGTAGGTGAACCACGCAAATAAGACGAATCCAACTTGTATTCAGCAAACCCGAGATACTGTGCAAATTCATTGGTGTCAAGTCCAGAGAATTGATTGTGTCCTAGCGTATATGTCATGTTTTTGGAGTTAATGGTATCAATATACTTATCGTTTTCTACCCATGTAGAAAACGTTTTGTATTCGTGTGCGGTATTTATAAAACTCACTTCGTGTTCTACTACCCAATCATGAAAACGTTCACGAAGTGTCTTGCTGGCGGCGGTTGATATAACGGTCAAAAGAGAGGTGACGAGAAAGATGTTTCCAATCATTGTACTATACATCGTTATTTTGTTTATATAGTATTCCTAAATGTTATATGTATACAATTTATTTGACTATGTTTATTGTTTTTTCCAATGTGTCAATGCAAATATCAGGTAACAATACGTGTGATTCCCAAAAATAACGACAGTAGCTCCATTCAAAATCAGCATTTTCTGGATAGTATTCCGAATAATTGTTTAAGAGGTGATTATAAAGTTTATATGGGAGAAGAGACAAGTTGTGGCGAGGTAATACGTAACATAATTGAACTTTTTGGTCAACTGGTTTATTTGTATTGGGTTTTATAAACTGTGTTTCAAAATAAGGTGTGTGCTTTACCAAATCAGATAACAAAGGAGGGTAATTATATTTGTATTTCCAGCGCCAGTCTGGACAATCTTCTGTGTAGTACTTATATGTCCATTCTAGTCCCTCCAGATAATTGATACATATTTGCTTGATCCTTTCACTTGTTGGTTCACAATTAAACAATGCTTTGTAGTATCTGTCTTGCCAGTATTCTTTATTTGGATTAATATGTTTTTCGGTCATCCTTTCAAAACAAGGAATGCTTTGGAAACGATCATACTTTGATTCGGTTGTAACTAACTTTCCTTCTTCATAGTTTTTTTCCCTTCCATTTCGCATATTGTTTTCCTTTACAATATATGCGTGTTCTGAATTTGATAAAGACGACAGAAGTTTATTAAAATATTTCCATTGAATGTTGCCATTTTTAATAAGAAATTGCTGCTTAGTACCAATAGTTTCCTTATAATGTTGTAGTAATTTGTCTATTCCGCCTGTTCGGATATTTAGTGCGGGAAAATGAGGTAAAAAGTCGTTTCCCAAGAGAAAACACAGAAATATGTAATCATGTAGTCTATTGTTTTTATCTGTGTCGGAAAATCGTGTAGCCTGTTGCATATCTAACACAATGTTTGTAGCGAGAAGAGATATATGAAACAAGTAATGATCGTTTGGCTCAAGAGACGAATCAATACTTTTTATAAACTCAGGTGTTTCACGAAATAGGAAAATATTTTTACATAGAGGAAGATGGTTGATAGATAACATGATAAGGTCCGCATCCAAACCATAAATCACTGTGTGTTTATCTTTATGGGAACTATCCTCGCGAATATGTTTGAATATTTTGTGCTCGCCTTCACCTACGTCATCACTTGTGGATACAATAATTTTTGCTTGTATATTTGGTATTTTCGTGGTTGAAAAATGTTGTGTGATTTCTTTGTTTAATTGTTTCATAAAACTAGTTCCCGGAGTAATTGCGGTAGTAGACCATTTTCCGGGAAGCTTGTCAAATATTTTATTTGACACTGATGATTGAAACCAGGACTTAAATCTGCGCGAACGCTGTTGCTCAAGCTTTGCCACTGGGGCAACTCCATCAAAAGATATAATTACCTTTTCCTCAGGAGAAATCGTAGTGATGTATTGTGTAATTTTTTTAACCGCATTCTCAATTAATATTTTAGCGATATTTCCGTTTAATTGCTCTTCTGTTAGGTTATAAAATGAGTCATAAATTACCGAATTACAATCCATATATAGATTATGAATCGGGATAGACCCATTTATAAATCTTTCTAGTATTTCTGGATGGTTTTTTACTATATATGAAAAATAGCTAGGTATGCCCATTATCTATTGTACTAGATGCATTGCTATGTCTAAACCTCTTCTTTATATAGTTTAATTGATGTTTAAAATATAATGTGGTTATATATAAGCCTAGGCAAAAAAAATGTATTCTTGTGATAATTTTGTTGTGGGACCAAAAGAGTCTTCAGGAGATGATATACGATACACGTTGGTTTCAAAATTATCAAGATTTAACGAAATCATACAGTCTACATACACACATGTGAATGATTGTAGACAAAAGAATATTTTTAAAATAAATGAAACAAAAGCGTGTATTATTGATCTGAGAATAGCTAGAAAAACAGTAAGTCAAATTTACGGTGAACTTCAATGTAAAACAGACTGTTTGTTTGATGAAATAATTAAAAACGTTCAAAAATTAAATGTGGAATTGTCAAATATTATTAAACGCTGGGGAACCCGCAAGTTTGAAGATTTCATGTATATATGCTTCGGTAAAGATTATTATTCCACGGTGTTAAAAGATGTATCTTCTACATTTGTTACAATTCTTGATAAACAGTTTCATCCACTTCGGTATACAATGTTTTCTTTGGAAGGAAATAAAGATGGCGTAGTTGGGTCCAAAGATACTGTTCTTGATTTTAAATTGGGGGAAATAAATGAAATGGATAACTTTGATTGTTTTAAACCATCGAGTTCTGCTGCTAATAATTCACTGAACTTGATTGTAAATGGAACAGTTATATTCATTAGAAATATTAAAATGAATGCAGGAATGTTTGTGTTTGGATTGTTGGATAATATGGATATTGAACTTGTTAACAGTTCCTATATAAATGAAAAATATAAAGAGGCTCTTGATAATTTACCAGAAGAAATAGAAGAAGAGTGTTTTAAAAATTATTTACAATGTATTACCATAAAAGATTGGTTAACTAATAAAACATCTGGAGGGATATATAATAATTATATGGGTGGAATGTCAGAAGTAAAGGGTTTTATACAACAGTCTCTTGCGTCTATGTCTACTGATTTTATTTCAAAAAGTCTAGCTATGAAAAGATCTACCCTGCTGTTTTTGCTACTTGATGATAAAAATATGCATAACAAATATATAGCTTATTTTTTGTATGATTTGTTAACGTTAGAAAACAATGGAGATACTGATTCAAGTGATCAAAACACACTTATAAATAGTTTTACGTGGAAAATGCACGAATTATTCAACAACTCGTTGGTAGATACTCTACAATATACAAACAAGTTGAATAGATTCGACGCAAGTAAAATTAATTTGGAGCAACAAATATGTCTAATGAAAGTGGATGACAGCGTTAAAGAAAAAGCAATGGTAAAACTAAAAGAAGTAAAATCAAAATCAGACGATGGTGGTTCCAAAGCAAGGCACTACTTAGATGGGTTATTAAAGATCCCATTTGGGGTATTTATAAAAGAGCCTATTATGGATTCTTCATGTAAAATTAAGTCTTTATTCAAACAACTAGTAAAAAAATGCAAAGACATAGAATTGTTTATAGAAAAATATTGTGTAGATATCGTCATTGATAAAGTGACAACAATGGATATAAAATACATTATAAACAAAATACATGATGTTTATCAAAATCAAGGTTTAGATGTCTTGCTAAACACTGTCTCTACTTTCATAAAAAAATGTGACAGAAAACGACTTGTTTCTTACATTGAACGCGTCAATACAACTGTATTAGAAATTGATAGTGAGGGTGTAATAGAGAAAAGCGACTTGATATCTGTTGAAAAGAAAACAAAGAATGTTTTATTAAAAGAAGTAAACGACTTCTTAGTATATTTGCTAGAAAGTAATGAAAGTAAACAAATTGTTTTACAAAAAGCATTTAATTGTTCAACGAAGGTAGAATACGATAGCATATGTCAGGAAATAAACAATATGAATGTTGTTTATGACGAAGTTAATACATATATTTGTAACGTTAGAAACATTCTAGACAAATCTGTATATGGTCATAAAAATGCTAAAACACAGATATTGCGAATTATTGGTCAGTGGATAAATGGTGAACACAGTGGATACTGTTTTGGTTTTGAAGGTCCACCAGGAGTGGGAAAAACTAGTTTGGCTAAATATGGGCTTGCTAATTGTTTGTTAGACGATAATAACAATTCACGACCATTTTCAATGATTGCCATTGGTGGTGACTCTAATGGGAGCACTCTTCATGGTCACAATTACACATATGTTGGATCAACATGGGGTTCTATTGTAGGTATACTGATGGACAAGAAATGTATGAATCCTATTATTTTTATAGATGAATTAGATAAAATATCCAAGACTGAACATGGAAAGGAGCTTGTTGGTATTCTTACACATATGTTAGATCCCACACAAAATGACAAGTTCCAAGACAAATATTTTTCTGGGGTAGATATTGACTTGTCCAAAGTATTGTTTGTTTTATCTTATAATGATGTAGATTCAATAGACAGAATATTGCTGGACAGAATACATAGAATTAAGTTTTCTAACTTGTCTCTTGATGAAAAAATACATATTGCACGTGAATATACATTACCTGAAATATATAAAAAAATGGGACTAGTTGGAGCTATTACTATATCTGACGATGTAATACGTTTTATCATTGAAAAATATACGCGAGAACCAGGTGTTCGCAAACTAAAAGAAAAATTGTTTGAAATTGTTTCTGATATAAATCTTAAATTATTAACAGAAGAAGATAAATATGCAAATGAATATCCTATTGTTGTGACAGAACACGATATTAAGACAGTGTACTTCAAAGATCATCATCCCATTCATACAGTTATGGTTCCATCGGAGCCTAGAATAGGATATGCAAATGGACTGTGGGCTAATTCAATGGGTCAAGGTGGAACACTTCCTATTGAATCCTATTTTTATCCTTGTGGAGAGTTTTTAAGACTTAAGTTGACAGGTCAACAAGGAGATGTTATGAAAGAATCAATGAATGTTGCTTTTACCTTAGCATATAAATTGTCGTCAAAGAGTAACATTGAACGAATTGTGAAAGAATATAACGGAGATATTAAATATGGTATACATATACATACACCAGAAGGGGCTACGCCGAAAGACGGTCCCTCTGCCGGAAGTTGTATAACAACTGTCATTTATAGTTTGTTAAATAATAAAAAAATAAAACCACGATGTGGTGTTACCGGCGAAATACAATTAAATGGAAACATTACCGCTATAGGTGGGTTAGACTTAAAGATACTTGGTTCTTTAAAATCAGGCATTCATACTTATTTCTTTCCAGTTGAAAATCAACAAGATTTTGACAAGTTTATGGAAAAATATCAAGACAAAGAAGAAGTTCAAGGAGTTACGTTTTATGCTGTCTCTACTATCAATGAATTATTGGAAAAAATCATAGATGAATAAACGTCCTACTAGACAATGTTGTTGATATGTGAGTATTCGTTGATATAATAATATTGTGTATTACTATATCACAGCAATGGAACCTGCAGTGGGAGCATCAATAGATATATTACAACCATCCAACTTGTTGGTATTTATGGTTTTTTATTCACCTATTATCGTCTCTATTTCTATATTAATATTCACGTTTATAATTCAAAGCTTTAAAGGGTTCATCTATTTAGGATTTATGTTTGCTGTATCTATTCTTCGCGAGTTTTTATATTATGCTGCTGGTGGACAAGAACCTAAACCAGAATCACCTATATGTAGTGCTATAGATTTTAGCGGACATGGAAATAATACATATAGTAGCTTCATGTTATCATTTACATTAATGTATTTGTGCTTTCCCATGTTTATAAATAACTCTATGAATTGGATGTTGTTTGGAGGACTCGTTGCTTATTTAGCTGCTGACGTAGCAGTAAGAATGATAAGTAAGTGTTCTACAAGTGTTAGTATGATCTTTATGAATATTGTGGGAGGATTAATTCTTGGATTAGGTGTAGTATCAACTATGTCGGCAGGAGGATCCTCTAAATATCTTATGTTTAACGACGTTCAGAGTAATAAGGTTGTATGCACTCGTCCCAAGAAGCAACAATTTAAATGTGCTGTGTATAAAAATGGTGAACTGATACGAAATAAAGTAATTAACTAAACAGCGCAGCATTTTTTAAAAGCCAAGGGCGAAATTCGTTTAATAGTCGTTGTCTATGTAAAGAATCAGCCAATAACCGTATATTTCCTCTTGACCGAAACGATAAAATAAATTCGTTGTAAACTTTGGCCAAGTTATTGTTTTTGTATTCGTTTAAAATGGATATATCTACCAATGGTCTTTCTTTTCTCTTATTTACGTCATTGTGAAACTTGAATAAGAAATCTTTTAAACCTTGTTTGGTTGTCAAGTTATATTTTGTTGTTGACCAATATTTGATTGCATGATTTTGACAGTCTGGACAAGGTAATAAAGAACATATTCGTCTTATGAACCCTACAAGTTCATGCGCTATTAAAATATACTTATCTTCGTGTATTTTTTCAGCCATTGTATGAAATAGATTCCATATAGGTGGACCCCAGGCCATATTCTTATCTCCTGTTACGTGATTCATATTGTTATAGTATATATATACTAATATGAAAAATAATAATATATAGAGATAACCGTATTTCTTTAATTACATGACAACCGAATATATTACATACAACATTAAAGATGTTACAGATTTTTACAAACAATTAGACGATAATAGCTTAGATGGAATAGAAGATGACACTAATTTATGTTTAATTAGTCAGCAACCTCTTGAAGAACAACATGTTACACTAGTTTGTGGACATAGATTTAACTACGACCCTCTTTTTAAAGATGTGTATAATCATAAAAAGAAACATTATACACTTGATACAATGCGTCTTCGTGATTATCAAATACGATGTCCTTATTGTAGAAATATTCAAAATCAACTTATTCCATATTGTCCTGGAAAAGATAAGGTCCACGGAGTAAATTGTCTTACGAATATGAATAATGAGATGTATTTACCTATGAAGTTTCCATCTATGTATCATATTCACTATAAGAACTATGCAAAAGGATATTGCTGTCACGACATAGATGATATACAAGAAATGATAAATAATCCACAACATCTAGTTAAGTGCGTTGATACTACAGTCATTTACAACCAAATTGATGAGCGTGTTTACTGCAAGAAACACTTAAAACAGGTAAATGATCAATATTTTAAATCAGAGACAGCAGCAATCTCTAAAAATATACTTTCTAACACCAGCGAACTGAATCGTCTTAAACAGCTTGAAAAGAAAATACAAGCTGAAAAAAACAAATTACTCACTAAGTTGAATACATTAGAGATGACAAGCAAGAGTCTTAAAAATAGAAAAGAACAAGCAAACATGGTATGTAAAAAGAAAGCAACTAATAAAAATAGCGGACAGCCGCTTCTTGAAAATGTTATTTTAAGTTCGTATGATCCTAATACAGGAGATAGTGTATACACACTCCCCCAAAACGAACTTTCAACTCCATCTAAAGTGAGACCTCAATGTATTGCTTTTACAAACTCTAGTAAAGATTCAAAACCATGTAAGTGTAAATCTGTAAAAGGTAGTGTCTACTGCACTCGTCATAAAAATATCTTTGGTATGTAAGCGATGAATAAGTAATCTCTTAGTTGAGATATTTGTATACATAAGCATATGAGTATACAAATATCATATTTTGTGTATTGATAATTACTGTTTAATCTTCAGTAATCGTTTTAAAAATGAGTGACGTTACCACATAAGGATCACAATTTGAACTGGGACGCCTATCTTCAAAATAACCCTTTTTGTTGTTCATTGTATCCGTGCCAATTCTAAGAGAAGCGCCTCTGTTTCCATACCCACAAGAAAAATTATCGTATGATGCAGTTTCGTGTTCACCTGTCATTCTCTCTTCATTTCCTTTTCCATAGTTTTCCATGTGATAAGAATGATTTTTTTCAAGTTTTTTAACAGCATCATTTATGTAGTCTAACCCTGTTTTTTCTTGAGTCCCGTTTCTCATATTCTCTGTGCTGAAGTTAGTGTGACAACCTGAACCATTCCAGTCACCTTTTAGTGGTTTGGGTTCAAGTGTTATACCTACGTTTTGTGTCTCTGCTACACGATATAGTATGTATCTAGCCATCATAAGATCGTCTCCCGCTTTTATTCCTTCACATGGTCCAACTTGAAACTCCCATTGACCCGGCGCAACCTCTGCGTTTATTCCTGATATAGTAATGCCAGCACGTATGCACATATTTAGATGAAGCTCTGCAATTCCTCGTCCGTATGCGTTTCCTGTGCCTACGCTACAGTAATACTGACCCTGTGTTTTTTCAGGATGAAACCCGAGTGGTTTATTGTAAAGTGGGTCTAGAATAAAATACTCTTGTTCAAGTCCATACCATGGATGCTGATCTTTATCTTTGTTAAATATGTTGTCTGCGTGTATACGAGTGTTCGTAGAATGAGGAGTTCCATCAGGTAAGTATGTATCACACATTACTAATAAATCGTTGTGTGATCTAAATGGGTCTTTATATAGTGCACGAGGCACAATGATAATTTCTGAGCTGGTTCCTTCTGCTTGATTCGTTGAACTTCCGTCATAATTCCATACTGGGATATCCTCTAGAACTAACCATTCGTCTAACTTGCTTTCAGGTATTGGAACTACCTTCGTCTTAGATCTGAACTCTTGATCTCCACCTATCCAAACGTAATCAACTGTGCAAACTTGGAACCCAGACATCTACTGTACGATAACATTTACCATTTATTTAAATCAAAACAATATAAACTAATATTATGTTATAATATACACTAGAATGGAAACAAAGGAGCAGCTTGTGAATAGCATAAAAGGATGGATCAGTATTGACAATGAAATATCCAGGCTTCAAAAAGAATTAAAAGATAAGCGTGCACAAAAAGTGAAGTTTTCTGAAGATTTGGTTAAAACGATGAAGACAAATGACATTGATTGTTTTGATATCAATGGTGGTGCACTTCTTTATAAAAGAAGCGTGACCAAGAAACCTCTCACTGGAAAAACAATGCTTCCTCTACTAGAAGCATACTTTAAAGAATCTGATGTTAAGGCAGATGATGTTACTAAGTATCTAATGGATAACAGACAAGAAACTGTAAAAGAGACACTCAGAAGACGTATTGATAAGAAATAATTATAAATTTGTAAATGGTATAGAAAAAGCGGTGGATATACATTATTGTAAAGTATGGCGGGAATGTTTCACAATAATGATTACCGAAGAATAGATGATACTAGTATAGGTTCTATGATTGGCGAGGACGGAAATATTACTCCTGAAGGGGTGGATACTATTATTGACAATCTCAATGATAACATACAAACGACTCTTTCGGAAATACAAGATTTGGAGTTTCATAATAGTTATGTGTATCCTATTAGTAAAAACATGTATTCAGATTTAAATTATCATGCCAAGACCCATATGTTTGTAAATATTCATATATGTCCATATCAGATTAGAAAGTCTACTGATGGAACACCATTTCTTCAATATATTTTGAAAAAAGTCACCGACGCTGTTCCCATTCCAGAGAACGAGGGATATGCAGAGTTTCTTGACTTTCACAAAAAATCCTATTTTAGCGGATTTCATACAGGTGAAGTTGATCTTATGAAAGAGTGTATTGCCATGCTCAAAGTGATAATGGCTTCTTATCGCATTTTCATGAAAGGAGACGAAGGATATTCATATACTGGATTTCATCGTGATGACAACACATTCTACGTGTTTTTTGATATTAGTCCCTCTTGGATCAATCATCATTATCTTTCTACTAATGACTCACTATGGTTATCCACTATTTACGAAATGACTGTTATTCGTCAAGTTGGACCGTTCCACGTGTGTTCAAACGTAACTAAAATGTTTAGTTTATATGATGAACTGAATACATTATACAAAGTTGACGGAGAAATAATCAAGACCCCTATTGTTGGATACAGTTTAGAAGACAAAACACATATGGACTGGACCATGAACTTTGGTAAACAGCGAGAAGCATATGGAAATGGAAAACATTCCAATGACGAGGATGGAGTATTTGTATATCATTTTTCTTACGATTCGTGTCTTGATAGCATACAATGTTCTTCTGATGATGAATACAAACAAGAAGCTAAGTCGTTAGTGGTAATGCGACATCTCTTGTTTTACGAAAATGCAGCTGATTACAGTCTTTATGAGAATGATGAAACTCATGACAATGACGGTGTAGATGATTGTATATCTGAAAACACGTTATTGGTAAATGAAAT
>CEUF01058752.1_pt1 | contig 11648 bp, 2 predicted proteins | sample 531461 | NCBI WGS metagenome assembly CEUF01 (sample SAMEA2623350, study PRJEB7988) | marine metagenome | biome: marine biome (ENVO:00000447); feature: surface water layer (ENVO:00002042); material: "saline water (ENVO:00002010), including plankton (ENVO:xxxxxxxx)" | depth 5 m | reverse complement strand
GGATGAAAAAGAGGAGAACTTTATTGGTCCAGACTTGTCTGAATCAAAAATACGTGAAATCATCACTCGATTAGTAGACAATTATCCTGGTCAAATCGTAAACAATGACCAGTTTATGCATCATCTCCGTAAACTATTTGAAACCTTTTATTTAAATAAACTCGGTAAATCGTTAATTCAACCATCTTCAGTGATTAGCACCGATAGTGATAAAAACAATGTTTACATACCAAGAACAAATGAAGATTTCCTTGAAAACTTTCGTGTGCGTGAATTAAAATCAAAAATCCAGCGTTTGACAACAAACAAAGAAGAAATAATTGCATTTTTGTGTTCTCTCGTAAGTGATGTTCACAACGATCAAAATTACAATCATAGTAAGTATTTTGGGTCGTCTGTAAATGCACAAGAATTTGTAAATAACGCCATTGGAAACGACAGTATTGCTATGGCTGAATATAACTACAGAATGGGAAAGACCAACGATTACGTAGAGTTTTACTTGACTAATATAGCTGGGAAAGGTAATAGTAAAGGGAGTAGTTTAAAACCTGGAGGAAGGTATTCCAAAGCATACGATAAAATACAAAGCGATTTTTTGGAAGAAGCTGATTCTATTAGTGATTTCGTGAATAGAGAGTATACTACTGGTTATGCAGCATTTGAGCCTACTGGAGAAGAGAATCCCAATAAGGCAGAGATGTTGAAGTCCATGTTGGAATTAATTAATACTCAGAAAACAAAGGTTGAGACAGAGGTTGCAGACAGAAAAGTGTCCTTAGCAAATAGTTATGAAGACATTCAACAACGAATTCGTCAACAAGAAGCAGATCGTTCTAGACAACGAGAAATTGTTGATGAGAAAAATCCTGACCACAGTGTAGGACACAATGGAGGGCGTAAGAAAAAAACTCGTAGAGCTAAAAAAGGTGGTAAAAGTTATAAGAAACGTAAAACAGTAAAAAAACGAAAAGCACACAAGAAAAACAAAACAGCTAGAAAGCGCAAGGGTAACTCAAAAAAAGGAAAGAAATCTATTAGAAAAAATAGTCGTAAGTAGATGTTTTATAGTTAATAATGTATTATGTGTTACGTTATTAACAGTTATATTCAATATGTTATAAGTTATTGATAGATGGATGAGATGGTATAGAATGTTTGGTTATGCGCATAGTTTTCAAATGATTGTCGTATGCCAATACCAAGGAATAAAACCCGAGTGGAAACAATAAGTGCCAAATGACATGACCATACTTTGTAAACTCTGTACAATAAATCTCAGAAACTATCCATGCTTCGGCCCCTACCCCAGACGTTAGTAAGTAAGGCTTATATACTAAATTGTACTTTAACGCTACAGTTCGTATCATGAGAATGGTAGTCAATATGTAGATGCTAAATAAATAAGGAAACAAGTAATCATAATGAGAGACGGTATTAAATACCAAAAAACTTATCATAGATATGGTGTTCCATCCATTGTACCAGTTTAACATCTTTCTATCTGAGTTTATGTAATACATTTTAAGTAATCCCCACATACCGTAATATGTTGCCAAAATCATAGAGATTTCGTCTGCTTGCTTACCTATCCAAGACAAAGTATAATGATAATAAAAACTTGCTACTCCGTTGAATGCTAGCATACAAGCAACGTTATAAAAAATATTGTTTTTCGGGAATCCCATTATCAAAGGGAAAAAAGTTATAATCAAAGATGTATACGAATTATACATTTCTGGTGGCTGGTTGTTTGTAAGACGAGATTCACAGAAATTATGTATAAATTCGTTAGAATCAGTTATTGCATTCATTGAATTACGTGCACGGTTCTCTTTCAAGTAGTACTAAATGATATTATTAATTGTAAAAATAGACATATATCATGTCTATTTTTACATGTTTAATTTGTTACAACACAACGTTTATTTCTTGCGCTGGCACTTCTTGGTCTTTTTATTCTTTCGGGTGCCATTGGGACATCTCTTGCGCTTAACGCTCTTTCCAATCTTGACAGCACCAAACTTTCCCTTCTTAGCGGTGTAACCAGCTTTGACAAGACGCTTTTCCTTCTTGGCAGTTCCGTGCTTCTTGCGCGAAACAATTCTTCCATGCTTGTTCTTTAAAAGCTGACTTCTCGTTAAACCTCCAGGAGTTTTAAAAGCATTCTTGTGCCACACCTGAGCACGAGAACCCTCAAGAAGTTCATATGTATCACCTTTAATATGGTAGAGACCATCAGCGGACTTCATGTGTTTCTTCACCATTCCGTCTTATATACTCTAGTAAGAAATAAATATTCTCCTAAATGAACCTCTAAACGCACATTCAAGAACTATGATTTCTATCTACTAAAACTGATTCTTACGCATCTTCGGAGGAACAACGCCTCCTCTTAACCCATTTACAATAGGAACAGAATTTGCAGCACAAGAGCGATAATGTTTTGAGACCGATGTTTCTTCACTCGATGAAAAGTCTATAAATGGAGAACTGAGCCCGTTTTCACCATAAACGATATGTCTAGATTCACGACTGTTGCGCACTAAATTAACAATCCTATTTGTTTGGGTATTCGCACTTGAATATCCTTTTTCTTTTGACACCAGTTTTGATTTATCTGGTTTTCCAGCATCACAAAAGTCAAGAGTCACATTTTCTGGTTGAAAGCAGTAGAGATGAGTTTTGTAACGATTACGACGATCTGATTTTTTGTATAAATTAACATAATAGTTATACATTTGTATGGTTTTGTCAACATTAAACATTTGTGTTCCATTTTTATCGACGTAAGTAAACGGGGAGAAAATCTTATATGGATTCACTACCGAGTCAGATACAAGACGGATATCATAATAATTTCTTACTTTTACTTCTCCTGGTTCGTATTCACCAGCAGGTATTTTGAACGAATTTCCTCCATCTGGAACCTCAAGCCAATTTTTTCCTGCATCAACTGAAAATTGTAAGTGTCTTGCAGGAAAAGACAATTTATATTGCACACGTCCGTCTTTTATATAGTATACTTCTGGCGGATCTGGAACTACCGTTATATCTATTAAGATAACGTTTTTTTGGCTTCTTGTAATCTTACTTAACGTTCCATCTTTCCAGATATTTTGAAAAAGTATTGAACCCGCAGGATATTCAGTCCCTTCTTTTCCAGGAAGTTGAATAAAAGTCACTATTCCATAAGGTTTATGCGCTATAGGACCAATCCAATTTAGTCCGGAATCAATACTGTATTGATATCCCGGGACTGGAAAACTAGAAATTAATGTGATTATCCCTGTGTATTCGTTCTCTGTGAACATTGGCACTGGTGGTAATACAGTCATTGCTTTTGAGTTTGTTTTAGACGGTTGATAAGCTGTTCCATCATCTGTTTCATTAGTTACTAATATTGTTCCTGGAAGATGAGAACCTATTGAAGGAGAAAACACGTGAGGTATAGTTGTTCCCTTGATCGTTCCATTTTGAGTAGTAATGGACCATCGTGTAGCACCTGTTCCTAAGCTTTGAATTACAATATTTCCTTGTTCTTCATTGAATTTCACAGTTGGTGCAAGTGGACGACGTACGATAGGAAAGAGATTGTATCCTACTTTAGAATACAAGTTTCTATGATCTTTGGTGCGAAGTGCATATGTATATGGTGCGGTAAGACCAAATGATGCTGTTAGTTTATATACTCCTCCATCTGCTGCTAATGTTATCCAGTTATTACCATAATCAGTAGAATATTCTAATGTATTAAAACTATAAGCTGGGTTTACGGTAACAACGCCAGTGGTATCTGACGCAACTGGGATTTGAGTTTTTTCTGTATTTAACGTGAAAAACGGAGCGGGTGTCACGGAGTATCTATACATACCATTCGCATACCTTCGTCCTTGGGTAACTTGTGTTATAGCTTGCGCATCAGTAGATGTAACTATTCTATTTAACGGAGGGAGGTTTTTATTTGAACCGGTGCCGTCATTACGACTAACAAGTTCAGTTCCTAAGAAAAACTCCCTCGCTAAACCAAATGGTGCAACTGTATTTTCATCTTTTTGCCAGAACGTATAATTGAATCGTGTCGTGAACACCTTTATTGCCGAATTAGTAAGTGACGGGCTGAAGTTAGCAAGTTGGGTTGGAATTAAGTTCATTGGTAAGTAATTTGCACCTGAACCACTAGCTGTTCCAGACAATTGATTTGCCTTTCCTCCCCACATAATAGGTGTTCCATTATTATTCGCTGCATTGTCTGGAGGAAGTGCTATGAATCCAAACTGGGTGGAATATACATCTTTTACGTCTACAGTTGTTGTTTGATCGGATGCCTTTACAAAATGTCCACCGTTTTTTCTGGTATAATAAGTTTCATTATTCGCATCCATGGCAGCTTCACTTTGATTTATAAAGCCACCTCTTTGTGTATCTCCCCAGACACGAACACTAGTTCTGATTGTACCATCTACATTTTTTGTTCGGAGAGCTGCAAATACGGCATCATTTGAATATACGTGTTGCACTTTCTGCGGAAGTTGTTCATTATCAATTGGATTCGAGAACCCTAACGAGCCACCAGTCGCAGTAGTTGAATATCCCGTTCCGGCTACTTTATGAGGATGACCTCCAAAATGTTCTTCTCCCCAACAATAAATGTCTCCTTGATTATCCACTGCACAAAATGCTTGTGATGTAGAATAAATAGACTGAATATTGGTGAGATCGTTCACGGTTTTTGGAGGAAATGATGCATTCCCCGATAATCCCGGAAATCCGTTGGCATCTAACACATATGAACTACTAGATGCTATATACGTATCATAACTAACACGTGTGCTATTACTAATGGCTGTGAGAACACCTCCTGACGATGGTGCACCCATAGGTGCTGGACGACTTCCGTTAGCATTTGGATCAGTAACATTGCCCCATGTCAATACCGTTCCATCAGTTTTAAGAACGGCCCACCCAAGTGTTGAAAACTTTACCTCTTTTACATTAGTTGCTTTCAACGTAGCACGCTCCGTACTTTCCCCGCCATAGTCTGCGTTTCCCCATACATACAAGCTTTTGCTGGTAGTAAGTGCCGCACACGCTCCGGCAGTTGTACTTCCGTTAAAATATACAGAAACTATATCGGTTATCTTTCCATCATTTTGATCTGTCAGAAAGTAGTAATTTATTGAACTGTTTATACCACCAAAGTTGACGTCTCCCCATACAACTAAGTCGCCGTTTTTAATAAGCGCAGTAAATACTTTATATCCAGCAAATACGTCAATTACATTTTCAATATCTTTTATTTTGTCATGATACCCTCCTCCACCAGAATCTTCGCCTCCCCACACCGTTAATTTACTAGTTGCATCTAGTGCCGCGAATGCAAACGCACTAGAGTAAATATTTCTTACCTTTGTTGGTGCAGTTAAACTTGTATTGTTTGGAGGCGGAAACTCGCCTCCCACTGTTTTTTCTCCCCAACAAATAAATGTTCCGTCTTCAAACAATGCGACCATAGCCATTTTATTAGCATATACGCGAACCGCGCCTTTATTACGAAGGTGTCCAAGTTCTTGATTACTGACAGCCTCTCCCGAAGTTCCAGTTGTTCTAATAAACTTTGAACCGTCTTCGCCAACAGGTTTGTCGGAATTTCCCCATACCACTACATTTCCCGTATATTGAATACCGGCACTTGCGCTGTCTGAACCATAAGTGTTCCAGTAATCGTATAGTTCGGCGCAACTAGTATAATTAGTTGGAGAATATACGGTGCGAGATTTAACATCTTCATAATTGAGTGTTCTTATACCAACCTTGTTATCTCCATAAGCGATTACGTTTCCATTAGTATCTAATACAATAGGTATTTTGACTTTATTTGTAGAATTTATGTCATACTGTATCCATTTTGAACCTCCATTAACAGTTATTTCCCAAGGAACATTGCTAGTATACCTCAAATCAGTAGGTGAATGAATCCATTTTCCAACATTGACCTCTACTGTACCTGTTGGTCCCCAGCTCACAAAAGGAGGAATGACTGGTTGTGCTATGTTTGAGTAATGCGAATATTTATTGGTAAATCCTGCAATCATCTTTGGATTGGCGGTAAGTAAAGATGTTGGACCAGAACCGTCTGGCGAGTATCCCCAGGTAATAACAGCACCGTTACTTAGTATAGCAAAGAACGAATATTGTGATGCGTGCACATCTGTTATAGTGACCGAGGCGTTATTACTGAGATATGTAGTTAACACAGACGCATCTCCTCCTAAGTTTTGGTTTATAGTCGGATTCTTATTACTCCCATACAACACTTTGTTTCCCCACGATACAATCGTGCGTCTATCTGATTTCATTACGACAAAAGCGTTACGATTAGAGTATACCTTGAAAACATCCGTTATCTTATCGTTTGTTAACCCAGTAGGAAAATTAACGTGTGCCCAGTTATTTGAAGTATTGGTTTCAATGTCGGCCATAGACAATATTGGTGGAGACGCCACAGTATCATATACTCCTCCTCTCGCATCGCCAACAGCACTATGTGACTGAACGTTTCCTCCCCAGCATTCCTTTTTACTGATTGTATTATCTGCTCTTAGAATAGCACATGCTGCTCCGGCAGTATAGATATGTTTTATTTTATTTGTATACGAAACTAAGTTTGCATTGCTAATGGAACCTATGTCTGCGCGAGGAGGTATAAGTATAATGGCTCCGCTACCTCCCGCACCTCCATTTCCAGGAATATGTGCCGCACCGGAATTAGTAGTAGTATTAAATGAACCACCACCTCCACCTCCCCCACCACCAACACCATTATGACCATTCTGTCCATCTATTATACTCGCAAGGTTTCCGTATCCCTGTCCTCCAGATCCTCCCTCTATCGCACTTCCTGTAGTTCCATGACTATAATCCGATGACCTACCACCCGTTGATAACGAAGATTGATCGTCATCTGCTTGAGACGGACTTCCTGAAGCAGGATAATTTCCAGGAATAGTCAACATAGAACTCAGACCATGACCTCCACTTGGACCTAATCTAACTTTTTTCCCCGTGTTATTAGGGTAAGTCAACTCAAATCCGTCTAGACCTTTGTTTACTTTGGAATCTCTTCCTGATTGTGAATCACCATCTCCTGTTTTTCCGTTTTTTGATGTTGCGCCTTTTTTAAAATTTCCTGCAGGATTAGGAACCGGGTTAGGAGTATTTTCTCCACTTGCCAGATTCTTACCTGGTTCACCACCTTCTCCACCACGTGCAATACAATATTCGCCTCCTGCGCCTGCAACTAATTTCGTTTTTTCACTATACGGATCATTGCTTGACACAGTAACAGAAGATTTATGTATATACGACGCAGAACCTTCTCCGCCAGGGGATGGATTGTCAAACGTGCTACTATTATTCGTTGTACCTCTGGTTCCAGCAAGTCCACCCGTTCCCACTACAAAATTATAATCTGTTGCTGGCTCGAAAATAACATTGTTGATCATAATCACTTCTCCACCGTCACCTCCATTACCACCCAAATTATTTCTCTGATCACCAGATCCAAACCCAGCACCACCTGCACCTCCGCCTCCTACAAGAATCACAGTGTATACCACTTGTGTTTTGAACCTCACTGTTTTTGGTGCACTAGTTCCATCAGTAATAACAACGATATTGCTGAGATTATTTAAAGCAGCTGATTCCACAGTAACGCCTTCTAGATTTTTTCCAGTTCCATCTTTATTAGCAAGGGTAGCACCACCATCTCCTGCAAATATAGCAGGACAATGTTGTGTTCCCCACCAAAATATCCTGCCTTTTGAACCTAGTAAAAGAAATGCGTCCATATGATAGGATGAAGATGTCGTGAGACTGTTGTTGTTTCCGTTATCTAAATTAAGCGTACTATCGCTTACTGGAAATGCAGTATGTATGTTGCTTTCACTTGAGATTAGATTATTTGTTCCAACTGCATTGGATATAGATTTTTGTGTGGCTACATTTAAATCTCCTCCTCTTAACTTTGAACCCCATGCAATAGCAGTATCGACATGAGTTATTACTAGAAACGCAGTTTTTGTAGCATAAACTTTAACGGCAAAATTAGTAACATTGCCTGCTGTATCAGTATGATTTGCCGGTAGAAAAGTAAAATCTTCTTTATTGTTATTACTTGCTGAATAAACAAAAGGATGTGTTACAGTCTGTCCGTCTGTTTGTGTATAAGTTGTAGGCTGATTCTGATATGCTCCGCCTTGTTCCCATGATCCCCATGGTAAAAGAGCTCTATTACTAAAAAGCGCACAAAACGCGTTCTCAGTATGGAATACTTCAACTACTTTTGCTCCATATACCGGATCAGATGTCGTTGCATATTTGTTTAACAAGGTAATTCTATCATCTGGAAAATAAGCTTTCATGTAATCTTTTCCGATGTCGCTACTATCTATCAGATTGCCGTTTCCTCCCCAACATATCATTCTAGCAGTATCGTCTTTCACTGCAGTAAATGCATAACCATTGGCGTATATACGACTCCAACTATCAGATAAAGATCCTATTCCACGCGTATATTTTGTAGATCCACCTTTATCACGGTGTCCCCATGCCACAATAGAACCGTCACTTTTTAACGCAGCAAACGCTGCGCTAGTTGAAGATATTTCCACAACATTATTAAGACCGTTAGGTTTTGGAATAATTAGTGAAGGGCTTCCGGTGCGATATGCCGACGCTGCACCAGATTGCATTGTTTGATCCATTCCTCCCGAATCAAAACTTCCCCATACAACAACTGTTCCATCATTTTTTAATGCAGCAAAGGCAAAAGAAGTAGAATATATGGCCTTTACGTTATTTAATCCCAACGGCATAGCTGCATGATTTTGTGGGTCACTACTCGTTCCAATTTGTCCACCGCTAAACTCGGCTCCCCAATTAATTACAGTTCCCGTAGAAGTTACTATCGCATGTGCTCGTTCGTTTGTCGTTACGGAATGCACTTTTTGTTTTTCTTTATAACTTTCTAGCTCTCCTTTTTGAATAACAAAAACAGGAATAGTTAACGTAGTGGAATTACCAGCAATATTAGTAACTGTCAACGTTTTTCCTGTATAAGTTCCTTCTGTGAGAGTATCAAATGTAATGGTATTATTTCCGCTAATTGCAGTTGTGGAACTGACAAAAGATAAATTAGATGTAATGGTACCCGATTTATTAGAGTTAAATATGAAACTAGGTGTGGTATCTATACTGGGACTGGGTATTGCAGTTACCTGTGTTAAAACCGGTGCAGAAGTATCCACAACAAAATCAGGAATAGTCAATATATTAGATACGATACCTGCAAGGGTAACAGAAACTGTTTTTCCCGTGTATGTTCCTTCAGCAAGAGTATCAAAGGTAATAGTATTCACTCCAACGACTGCATTTGTACTGCTAGTAAATGCCAGATTAGACAAGATTGTTCCAGTTTTATTGCTAGTAAACACAAAGCTAGGGGTGGTATCTGCAGTAGGATTCTCAATTGCTGTTACTTGAGAAATGACAGGCGTATTGTCAACAATAGAGAAGTCTGGAATAATTAATGTAGTGGAGTTGCCAAGGTTGTTGCGAACTGTAATGGTTTTTCCAGAGTATGTTCCAAAAGAAAGAGAGTCAAATGTAATAGTATTAACCCCAGCAATAACGTTTTGAGTAGTGCTAAATGATAAAGTAGATGCTGTAATTTGACCAGGTTCATTACTTCTAAATGTGTAAGTAGGAGTAGTATCAGTGCTAGGAGTTGTGATTGCTGTTTCTGTCTGTAAATTAGGTCCAGTGGTATTAATGACGAAAGCAGGAATAGATAGCGTGGTGGATTTATTTCCATCGTTGGTAACTCTTACAAATTTTCCCGTATAACTTCCTTGAGTGAGAGCACTGAATGTAATAGTATTATCTCCCACTACTGCGGTTTGACTTGGACTAAATGATAAATTAGATGAAATCTGACCAACTTGATTACTAGTGAATACAAAAGTAGGGGTGGTATCATTACTAGGCGTTGTGATAGCCGTTTTTACAGAAAGTGTGGGTGGGTTAGTATTAATAGTAAAAGTCGGTATAGTTAATGTCTGAGACGGAATGCCATCAGCAAAAGAAACACTTACAGTCTTACCTGTGTATGTTCCATTTGGGAGAGTGTTGAATGTGATGGTGTTATTTCCAACAGTAGATATATTGCTAGTGCTGAATCCTAGATTAGACGTAATAATGCCAATTCTATTAGTATTAAATACGTAACTAGGAGTGTCGATGGCGGTAGGACTGGTGATTGGTGTTACTTGTGACAGATTAAACTCAGGAGGGTAACTCGGAAGAGAAAAGCGTCTATCAATCATGCCAAGAGAGTATCGCCCATGTCCTTCTATTGAACTTCCCTCGGACTCATCTCTACCTTGTGCGAAACGCACATTGGCAATAGTGCTAGTGGGGAGTTGTATACTAGGAGAAACTCCAGATGTTCCATTACCCCATGCTACCACGGTGCCATCTGTTTTTAATGCAGCAAATGCTTTTCTATTAGAATAAATAGTGATTACACCAGTAAGGGATGATGATAGATTTCCTCCGTAACCCGTACGACCCCAAGTTACTACGGAACCGTCGGTTTTCAATGCAGCAAAGGCAAAGTTATTAGAAAAAATGCTTTTTACACTAGTTAATCCAGTTGGGACGTCAGTTCCATTGTTGGAAGCTCCAATATAATTCCCCCATGATACTACTGTTCCGTCTGTTTTCAATGCAGCAAACGCGTTTGTATTGGAAGCAATAGTTTTCACTCCACTTAACCCAGATGGCACATTGCCACCATAATTTTGATCTCCCCATCCTGCTACTGTGCCATCAGTTTTTAATGCAGCAAACGCGGTTCCAGTAGAATATATCATTTTTACACCAGTTAATCCAGTCGGGACACCAGTTCCACTGTTGTTTCCAATATAAAATCCCCACGATACGACCGTGCCATCATCTTTCAATGCAGCAAAGGCACGTTCATTAGAATAAACAGCTATCACATCGCTAAGAGTTGATGGCATACCTCCACCTCCATATTGTGCCTGACCCCATACTACTACTGTTTTATCTGATTTCAACGCAGCAAAGGCTTGCGAGGTAGAGGATATATGTGTCACAGTTGTTCCATCTGTTATACTAACCAAAGTTGGTGGCGCATTACCTCCCTGAAACTGGGACCCCCATGCTACCACGGTGCCATCTATTCTTAGCGCAGCAAATGCATATGCGTTAGAATAAATAGTCTTCACTGGATTCGCACTAGGTCCAGTTATACTTGATGGCGCGCCCAAGTAGCTACCATCAGAGTTACTGCCGCTATTTGTGCTTCCTCCATATGCAGGATTACCCCATACTACCACTGTCCCATCTCGTTTCAATGCGGCAAAGGCGCGAACAGTGGAGTATATATTAACTACAGGGTTGGTGGATGAGGGTGAGACTAAAATACTGGATCCGTAAGACAGACCTGCACCCCATGTTCGTACAGAACCGTCGGTTTTCAACGCAGCAAAAGCACGTTCGGTAGAATAAAGTGCGTTTACATTTGTCAAATTGGACTGCTCACTACTTGGAATGCTGCCTCC
>CEUF01039138.1_pt1 | contig 11650 bp, 15 predicted proteins | sample 531461 | NCBI WGS metagenome assembly CEUF01 (sample SAMEA2623350, study PRJEB7988) | marine metagenome | biome: marine biome (ENVO:00000447); feature: surface water layer (ENVO:00002042); material: "saline water (ENVO:00002010), including plankton (ENVO:xxxxxxxx)" | depth 5 m | reverse complement strand
GGAGATCGTTAAGAAGATGGTTTTCCAAGGTAAGCCTTGGAACGACGCTAACAGAGAACATCTTATTGTTGAGTTGGGTGACGTTCTCTGGTACGTAGCACAAGCATGTATGGCTTTAGATGTATCATTTGATGATGTTGTAGAAAGAAATGTGGAGAAATTAAAAGCAAGATATCCTGGTGGAGAGTTTGATGTTCACTATTCAGAAAATCGTAGAGAGGGAGATATCTAATGACTGCATTTAATCCTAAGAACTGGGATCCTAAGACAGGTGTACCTAAAAACCCCCCTACGAAAGAAGAACACTTTCGTATGTTTAGGGATCGTCTTTTAAAAGATCTACAAACAGATGCTTATCGTAAAGGAGATTATACTCTTTCTTCTGGTAAGAAAACAGATCATTATGTAAATTGTAAACCAGTTACATTATCTGGTGATGGTAGTATTCTAGTAGGAACACTTCTTCTTGATTTGGTTGATGATGAAACTTTAGCAGTAGCAGGTCTTACATTAGGTGGTGATCCTTTAGTAACATCTGTTGCAATGACTTCTTGGTTAGATCAAAATAAAAGAACTAAACTTGATGCATTAATTATTCGTAAAGAAGCAAAAGATCATGGTACAACTTCTCAGATTGAAGGTAGATTACCAGTTCAAGGATGTAAAATATGTGTGTTAGAAGATGTAGTCACAACAGGTGAATCTGCAATGAAGGCAGTTAGGGTATTACGTGAAGCTGGATATAAGGTAGAACAAGTTCTTTCTATTGTTGATCGTCAAGAAAATGACGAAGCAGATGATTTATTTGAAAAAGAGAATATTGAATTTATAAGTTTATTCACTCTAGATAATATCTCATATTAATGAAATACGGTGTAGATATAGAAGCAGGAGATGCTTTTGTTGAAAAACTAAAAGAGAAAGCACCAACCATTGGTGGGTTTGGTGGTATGTTTAAGGTTCCTCGTGGATATGAGGAACCTATTTTGGTATCTGGTACTGATGGTGTTGGAACTAAAATTAGTCTATGTAGAATCTCTAGTGATCCGTTTGCTTACCAGAAGATAGGCCAAGACTTAGTTGCTATGTGTGTGAATGATATAATCACATGTGGTGCTAAACCATTATATTTTTTAGATTATATTTCTACTCAAAAGATAGATGATAATCTTGCTGATATTATGGTAGGTATTCTTAAGGGATGTGAGATTTCAGAAATGGAACTTATAGGTGGAGAGACTGCTGAACATACTGATCAAAGTGAATACGACCTTGCAGGATTTTGTACAGGTATTGTAGAAAAGAATGAACTTATAGATGGTAGTCTCATTCAAGCAGGTGATAAGATAATTGGTATTGAAAGTAGTGGATTACATAGTAATGGATTTACATTAATAAATGAAATGTTATGGAGACATAAGATAGCATTATCAAATACTCCAGAGTTACTTACTCCTACTACAATCTATGCACCATTTATTATGAAACTTTTAGAAGAGTTTCCAATAGTTGGAATGGCCCATATAACTGGTGGTGGATTACTTAGCAATGTATCAAGATGTATTCCAGAAGGATTAAAAGCAGAGATTGATTATAGTTCTTGGAAGAGACCAGAGATCTTTAATAAGATACAACAAGCAGGTGAGATAGAAGAAGATGAAATGAGAAGAGTATTTAATATAGGAATAGGATATTGTTTGATTGTTCCAGATGAAGTGGTATCAGATATACAAGAGGCGATTCATTCACCAACAGTTCGTTTTCCTCATATTGATAAATCATGGGTGATTGGTGAAATCACACATATATAATACAGAGTATAAAATGTTACTATGAGGGAACAACTAATCAAAGCACTATTAGCACACGCACATGGAGACATACAAAAACATGTTGCGAATGTAGAAGTTTATTTGTCTAATCCTGCAGGTATTGGGGAACACTCTGACATAACAGAAGCGATTGAAACTGAATTAAATATAATCGCTAAGTATCAAGACCAAGTAGATGTGATAAATAAATATTTTAAAAAGTAATTCAAACATGGTTAAGAAGAAAACTAGTAAAGATGTTTCTTCCGCAACAATGACTCGCATGCAGGAACTAGGTTCTGCGTGGGTTTTTAAAAGGGCTATTCAAGACAACGTTGTATTTAATAGTGCTAATGATATTGTTAACGATAGTGTAACATATGATGAGTTAGTTAAAGTATGGAAAACTGTTGGTAAATGTGAATGGGATGATGATATTGATGGTGAGTGGGTAATAAATTTTTATAAACAAACAAAAATACTTTTAAAGAAAATAGGTAAACCAAAATTTACAGAATTTTCTCGTGATGGTGGCCCTAAACCTGCATATATTTTACCTGGTAGTAAAGGTGGAGAGACTTTTATGGATTGGGTTACTGATTTAGTTAAAGAAGAATTTGATATAGGACAAAAAGATAATTGGAACCCTGCTGATATTTGGTTAATACAGGATGAAGCAAAGTGGAAGAAAAAAATTATGGAATCTTTCAAGAATAAGAAAGATCCAACTGCCTCTATAGAATCTGAATTAGCAAAACTCAATGCTATTTTTAGAGCTCTTTTTAAGACAAAACAAATAATGGGAATCTCATTGAAAAAAATTGGTGGGGGTTCTGCATCATGGAAAGAAGTTAATGTAAGTGGATCGTTTTTTAAAAACCTTAAGGCTACTAAAATGACTCTTGATAGTGCAAAGTGTCTTTTAGGAACAAAAAGAATTGATCCTGATAAAGCAAAGAAAGATATTGAGAGAGGAAAAAAACGTGGGTCACCAGGTGCAGCTACTTTAACTCAAGATACAATTCTAACTATTAAAGATCCTGGTATTGTTAGTGGGAAAAAAATAGATTTTAAAGTTCAAATTAAAGCAAATGATTCTACAAAATTTAGTAACTTAAAATGGGAACCAACTATTGTAGGTAAAGGTGCAGCAAGATTAGGTAAAGCAACGGTAGAATTAGTATTGGATTTAATGAAAGTTTATGGTATAATGAAATCATATGAACCAAACAATAAAGCATTTCCAAGAAATAAAACTGAGTTTAGAGATGTCGAAGATGATTATAGAAAAATCATTGATGAATTAATTTCTGATAGGTTTGTAGATCTTGGAAAGGTTGATGTAGAAACTGCTATAATTAATATAAAAGAAACCTATGATCTTAATAGAGGTCAACCTTGGGTTGCGGTATCTAAATTACAACAACTTAGATTTTTATATGCCTTAATGACTCTTCCAAAAAATAAAAGAGATGACTTCTGTACTTCTTTAATCTTTACTGCAGAGAAAGCAGGTAAAAGATATGGCCCTTATGGAAAGATATTTTAATGAAATCTGAAATGAAAAACCTTATAAAAACTTTTGAATCTGATCTATCAGGTCAGCAGAGGTTTAATGCTTTCTTACAGTACTGTTTCTATGGTATTAAGATTCCTAAGAAAAAGACTCATTCTAAAAAGAAACTAAATAAATATGATAACTTACGAACAAGTCTCGTTAAGTATATCCTTGCACATGAAGAAGAGATAAAATTAGAATTAAATAAATGAAATCCTTTTTAAATTTTTTATCAGAATCTGCTACACAACAGGCAGCCCGTATGGGGTTGACTGGTGATGGTCATGGAGGCTGGTACAAGGATGGAGAGTTTGTTGCAAAGACAGAGAAAGGAAGATTAAAGTTTTATAATAAGAGACAGAAAGTAGGTGGTAAAGATCCAGCATCAACAGAAAAAGAAAAGAATTTATCTGGTAAACTGCCAGCAGGAGCACAACCACAACCACAGGCACAACCAAAAGGTAAAGTACCTCAACAGGATGTTGCACCTCAGGAACCTATGAAACAAGAGGATGATCCAGATGCACCCGCAAATCCTGAGAAGTTAATGCCTCCTCAAGTTGAGAAAACAAAGGGAACTTTAACTATTGCATTTGGTAGATTTAATCCACCAACAACAGGACATGAGAAATTATTAGATACTGTGGCTAAATCTTCTGATGATGGTGACTATATTATAGTACCTTCACGCAGTCAGGATAAGAAAAAGAATCCTTTAGATGCTGATCAGAAAGTTGCTGTGATGAGACAGATGTTCCCTAATCATAGTGAGAGAATTGTTAATGATGCTCAGAATAGAACTATCTTTGATGTATTGAAGAAGGCTCATATGGATGGTTATGCAGGAGTAAGAATTGTAGGTGGTGCTGATAGACAGAAAGAATTTGATAAGTTAGTCAATAATTACAACGGATTACATTATGACTTTGATAAAGTAGAAGTTCGTTCTGCTGGTGATAGAGATCCTGATGCTGATGATATAACAGGAATGTCTGCATCAAAGCAAAGAAAGTATGCTGCAGAGAATGATTTTGAAAACTTCTTAAAAGGTGTTCCAACAGCAATGAATAAGAAGGTTGCTAGAGAACTTTTTAAAAATATTCGTGCAGGTATGAATATTAAAGAAGGATGGAGTCTTTGGAAAATCGCACCTAAGTTAGACTGGGAAAATTTAAGAGAACATTTTGTAGGTAAAAAGATATATCAAGTTGGTGATTTAGTTGAAAATCTTAACCACGGATTGGTTGGTAGGATTATCCGTAGAGGCACAAACTATTTGATCTGCGTGACTGAAGATAATGTTATGTTCAAGTCGTGGATCAAGGATGTTACAGAAGCTAACAAGTACAATAACGATACTAAAGTTTCTGGTGTTCCTGCAAACCAACGTGAAGTTGGTACCCCTGCATTGCTCAATTATGCTAAGTCAATGGTTCCTGGCCAAGACTGGGGAAAACAATTCATAAATAAATATAGAAAAAAGAGTAATTGAATCTAAGGATTTCCAATGAGTAACCATATAGTTGAAGAAAATCCCTCTGCACAACCTGCTAAACCTGCTCCTTCTGGTGGTGGCGATCAAGGTGCCGACCAGAAAGTTAGAAAGCAAGCACGTCAACTTGCATATGATGTTAGGTATAAGGTAAAGCAAGGATTTAAAGAAGGTCAAAAAGCAGACCCTGTTTCATTAAAAAGAGCATATCTTTCTCAACTAGGAAAGTCACCTGCACCTGGCCCTGTTAAGGCAGTTGCTAAGAAGATGCTTGTTGGTGAGTCCTACGATTTTGTTGATATTACTGATACTGTAAAGTCTTCTGTTTCTGATGTATTGAATAGTGTATTTACTATTGGTGGTGGTAAGAAAGAAGAAGAAATAGTTGAAGCAGAAGTAAGTAAAAAGTTTAAAGTAAGAGTAAAGGATAAGAAGACTGGTAGATCATACGTAAGAATGGCTGATCGTGCAAAGATCTCTGAACTAAGAAAGAATCCTAACATAGCATCTGTTGAGATGACTGGTGGAGCAGGTACACCATATGAAGGTGAGAAAAAGAAAGGAGCAGCAACTGCTAGTGTAAAAGCAGGTAAAGGTATTCCTGGTGATGTAGAAAAGGTTAAGGAAGAATTTATTGCTGAGGTAGGTGAGGGAGAAAATCCTGAAGCTAATAATAAGAAGATTGATGTAATGAAGGGTAAAAATAAGGTTACTATTAACCCTACTCAATCTGAACAGGTTGAACCTGATAAAGAAGAAAAACCCAAAATGGATCCAAAGGAGAAACGAGTTGCTATAGCAAAGCGTATGATTCTCCAAAAGAAAATGCAAGCAGTTAGATCTGGTGCAGGTGCAGACATAGTTGCACATACTGAATTGGAGGGTGAAGTCCTTGATGAAGCAAAGGTAGATGATAAAAAAGTATTTGGTGTAGCAGCAGACCGAAATGAGAGAAGGTTTGGTAAAAAAGGTCACTTCGATCCAGCTGGAGCTGGGCCTCGTGGTCAAGGCACATCGGAGAGAGCAAAACTTGCAGCAAAAAGAGGAGAAGAGCACAGAGCAAGAAGAGGTGTAAAGACTAAGGGTATGAAGGAGGAAGTCCTTGATGAAAGATTAGGTGGTAAAGGTTATTCAAGGAAAGCTACCAAAGGTGGTGGTGATTGGCCAGATTCTGATAGGGGTGCTGGTAACAAAGCGAAAAAAAGAGCAGGTGGTACGGTAGAGAAGAAATCTCCTACTTATCTTGCACATGTACACAACAAGGAGGAAGTTCAAGTGGAAGAAAAGAAAGCCAAGAAAGACTATGATGGTGATGGTAAAATCGAATCTGGTAAGGATGAGTATTTTGGATCAAGAGACAAAGCAATTAAAAAAGCCATGGCTAAAAAAGGTGTGAAAGAATCTACCAATAGGTTAGGTTTAAAATCTTGGCAGAGTGCTATGTTCGAAGGAACTTATGGTGAGATTGATAGACCTGTTGAAAAGAAAGATGATACACCATCAGCAAAGGTTGATGTAACTTTCGATGCTGGTGCTGCAATTCCAACAACAATTAATGGAACTGGAGATCCAAGAGAACTTCCTACTGCAATTAATCTTGTTAAAAATAAATTGAGAGCACAAGGTATCATGGCTTCTAAGGAACCAGAAGGTGAATTAGTTGAAGGTAAGAAGAAAGGTCTTTGGGATAACATTCACGCAAAGAGAAAACGTGGTGAAAAACCTGCTAAACCAGGTGACGAGGACTATCCAAAAACTCTTAATGTAGAAAGTCTTAAGCAAGCACGTAAGAATGTAGGTGCAGATAAATGTTGGGATGGTTACAAAGCAAAAGGCACTAAGGATAAGGGTGGAAAAAAAGTTCCTAACTGTGTAAAAGAGGAAGGAATTGATGAAGGTATGGCTACTCCTGAGTCAGGAACTGGTAAGTATTACAATGAAAAGAAACCTACTGCTATGCAACTTGCTAAGAGGAAGAAGATGGAAAAGGTTAAGTCCTTAACCAATCAAGGCAAGCATAAAGAAGCAAGTGCATTATACAAAGAAGGTATTGATCTAATTAGAGGTATCTTAGAAAATAGACAAGTTGCTATGAATCCTGAAAAGCATAAGGATCCAGACGAGTCTGATAAACCATATGCAAAGAGATCTAAAGCTGCTAGAATGAGAGATCCAAAGAGAGGAATCAACTCTCCTGCATTTAAAAAATTCATGGCCGATAGAGGTATGTAATGAAAAATTTTGAAGAATTTTTAACCGAACTCAATCGTTTTGAGAAAGAGAAGGGTACAGATACCAAGACAGGTAAACCCGTAACAAAGGGTGGAACTGCTAAAGATGATAAGGCATTTCAATATGTAGCCAAAAAATATGCGAAACAACGCATGGGTGCTAATGAACCTAAGAAAGTGAAAGGTGCTAAGTCTGATGAGGGTACTGGTAAGTACACTAAAATGTTAGCAAAGAAAAAAGATCAACAGGCAAAGAGCAAAGCATTAGATGCAAAAGCAAAAGCAAAAGGTTACAAGAGCACACAGGATTATGTGAATGTACGGGCAGTGCGTAAAGGAGGCTTAGGAACCTAATGCCAGCAGTATCTAAAAAGCAACAAAGATTTTTTGGGATGGTTCGTGCAGCCCAAAAGGGTGAGATGAAGAATCCTTCATCTGAAGTATCAGATGTTGCTAGTGAAATTAGTATGAAGGATGCGAAGAAGTTTGCAAAGACTAAGCATAAAGGTTTACCCGAAAAGAAAAAGGTAGAAGAAGCAATTAAGAGAGATGAGTATGGAGATCCAATTGGTGGGCCAAAGATCTCTAAAAAAGAAAGAGCAAAAAATCTTGCACGTAATGAGAAAGATGAAAAGATTGTGCACAGTGAAGGTGCAGCATGGACAAAAAAGGCAGGAAAGAATAGTGAAGGTGGTTTAAATGAGAAAGGGAGAAAGTCTTACGAAGCACAGAATCCTGGTTCTGATTTAAAAGCACCTGTTACAACTAAACCATCTAAGTTAAAGAAAGGATCTAAGTCAGCGAACAGGAGAAAATCATTCTGTAAGAGAATGAAGGGTATGAAAAAGAAACTCACCTCCGCTAAGACTGCAAGAGATCCAGATTCAAGAATTAATAAGTCACTTCGTAAGTGGAACTGTGGTTACGAACCACAAGGTAAATTGGTTGAAAACTACGAAGACAGAGCAAAAAGTAGACAGAAGTTTGTGGATTTTTATAAGAAAGCAAAGGAAGCTAAAGCAAAAAAACAAGCAGACGCAACAAGATCAGATAGTAGAAAACACGGAATAAAGTTCTCAGACGCAAAAGGATCAGGTAGAATTAAGGCAGGTAAAAAAGTTTATGATTAAACTTGCTATATAGATTAGCAATCATAAATTAATCATGACTAAATTTTTCCTACCTATTGCTATTAATATTATAGAAAAAGCAGTAGATAAAATCCCAGAAGACCTAGAGGACAAAATCAAAGTGTTCGTTATCGGAATACTAAAAAAGGCTGCTGCTAAATCAGGCAACAAAGTAGATGACCAACTAGTCGCTGCACTAGAGAAGGCTCTACTAGGTTCTTGAGTTTATAAATATTCCTAGAAACAATATTTTTTGGAGATAGAGCTATGCCTCTTTGGGGTAAAAAAGATACAGTTTATTCTACAGGAAAAGTAAACTGTTCGACTGCTGGAGTAGTAACGAAACAAAGTGGAGGTATTGCTTGGACAGCAGGAAATGGTGTTAAAGTAGGACAAGTACTTACACTAGCAACTGATGGTGCTGGGCCAGGTCAGGGTATAATCAAGAGTATAGATTCCAATACTCAAATCACATTAGATGAACAAAGACTTGATCTTCCTGGTTCATTCTCAGATGTGGATTACGAAATTCGTGAGACACCTTTATATGAAGTTAGAGGTGGATCTTTCGGTATTAATCAAATCTACGGTGTAGATGTAGCGGAAGCACAAGCTGCAAGAGATGATGGTTCCAAGTACAAACCAGCATGTTCTGGATGGGTTGGAATTACTACATATACAGATATGCACGGTGTTGCAAGAGTTAAGACCGAAACACTAGTTGCTGGTGGTGGAGATGGATTCATTACTGGTGATGCTAATGACGACGCAATCTTACCTGATAGCTAATTAAAATAAATCTTTGATTTGATATGAAATTTGATGAATTGAATGAAAACAACTATTTGTTATTTGCTATAAAATTCTACGACAATCCCCAAGCTCTCACTAGAGATGACTTTGAGGATGATTTGAAGCGAATCAAATACATAAAAAGATTACTGAAAAGATATAAAAATACAGGTGAACTTAAGGTTCATCTTATTTTGAATCATCTAACAGTTCTCTTCAACGTATTTGATGATGCTGCTGTAGCATTATTGTTTTACAATTTAGAAGAAGATCTTTGGCCTTATCTAAAGAGTTTTCTCGTATTTCTGAATAGGATTGCGGAGTATCCTCGAACTGCAATTAATGATATTGTCGAGGACAAAGAATGTTTAAAACAACTGCAAGAACTCTAATGAAAACTTTTAGACAATTCATGGACGAAGATGCACCAGTCAACAATGTTGGCGGTGGTGCTATTGCAGGAGCCGTTGGAGGGGAAGCACCTCCAGTGTTTAACAAGAAAAAGAAACCACCAATCTTAGCAAGAGGATTGATGCCTGGTGCTAGAAAGAGGTGGTCACAGAAGTAGAGAGATGGAAGATAAGAACAACGTAAATGCAGCAATATTAGAAAGATTAGAAAAGGTAGTTCAATCTTTACAGGATAACTCTGTTAAGATGGGTCAGTTACTTGCTGTCCATAATGAAAAGTTAGATAAGCAGGATAGAATAGATGCGGTATTATTTGAGAAGGTGGAATCGCTTCACAAAGAAGTCACACGTTCTACTACAGAGATTAAGAAGGGGTGTGAGAGAGATATTCGCAAGGTAGATGAAAGACTTCGCATCATGGAGAAGAAGATGTGGAGTATTTTTGGTGCGTTAAGTATAATAAGTTTCTTAGTTAGTCCTGTTGGACAAAGAATTATGGGCGGTGTGTTGACACCAGTAGTAGAATCTAGTATAATACAAACAAAATAGAAATATCCACATGGATATCATTGATTCCAAGTTTATTGGATTAGTGTCTTCACGTCTTCAAAAATTTAAAAGAGTGAAGGCAGACTTATATAATTTTCGTTGTCCACTCTGTGGTGACTCTCAGAAGCACAAAAACAAGGCTAGAGGATACTTATATCAAGTTAAGACTAACACCAACTACAAGTGCCATAATTGTGGTGCTAGTATGTCCTTCAATAATTTTATAAAACAGATAGATCCTACACTCCATAAACAATATACTATGGAGAAATTTAAAGAGGGTTATACTGGTAAGAATTTTGTTGTAGAAGAACCAAAACTAGAATTTAAAAAACCTATTTTTAAGAAACAATTAGATCTTCCAAGAGCATCTGAGATTCCGATTGCAAAAGAGTATCTTAAAAAAAGGATGTTAGATCCTGCAAACTTTTATTTTGCAAAGAAGTTTAGAGCTTGGGTAAATACTAAAAAAAGAACATTCGATTCTGTCCAAAAGGATGAGAGTCGAATTATTATTCCCATGTATGATACAGAACGTAATCTTATTGGGATTCAAGGAAGGGCTCTAGGCCCTAACTTTGTTAAATATATCACTGTGATGTTTAATAATGACGCACCAAAAGTGTTCGGATTGGAACAAATCAACAAAACAAAAACAGTCTATGTTACAGAAGGCCCCTTCGACGCAACATTCATTCGAAATAGCATTGCAATGTGCGGTGCAGACGGTGATGTTCGGGGGTGGGGTATTAGCCGTCCTGTATGGGTGTATGATAATGAGCCGCGTAGTAGTGAGATTCTTAAACGAATCGAATCTACCATCGACAGAGGTGAGCGTGTTGTTATCTGGCCACAAAATATAAAGGAAAAGGACATAAATGATATGGTTCTTTCAAAGTATGATATAATGCCCATATTAGAATCGAATACATATTCGGGATTAGAAGCAAAAATTAAATTTAACAACTGGAAGAAGGTATGAGCAACGTTATTAACGTTAAAAAGCGTAATGGAAGAGGCATGGAACCTCTTCAACTTGAAAAAATGCATAAGATGGTCGATATGGCCTGTGAAGGTCTTGCAGGAGTTTCTGCAAGTCAGGTTGAAATACAATCAGGTATTCAGTTCTATGATGGTATTACCACTGCAGAGATACAAGAGATATTAGTTAAGTCTGCTAGTGATTTAATTTCTTTAGATACACCTAACTATCAATATGTTGCTGCTAGACTGCTTCTCTTTGGACTCAGGAAGAGTCTGTATGGTCGTTATCATGAGCATCCAAGTGTTAAGGATCATGTGATTAGATGTGTAGATGCAGGAGTATATGACAAAGAGTTACTAGATTTGTATTCTGACGAGGAGTATGTTAAACTCCAGTCGTTCATAGATCACGATAGAGACTATCTCTTCACCTATGCAGGTCTTCGTCAGGTAGCAGATAAATATCTAGTACAAGACAGAAGCACAGGAGCAGTATATGAGACACCACAGTTTATGTACTTGCTTATTGCAGCATCCATATTCTCAAAATACCCTATAGAAACTAGACTTGATTATGTCCGAAACTACTACAACGCAATCTCCAAGCACAGGATCAACATCCCGACACCGATCATGGCGGGTGTCCGAACACCCATTCGTCAATTTGCATCTTGTGTTCTGGTTGATATTGAT
>CEUF01023516.1_pt1 | contig 11693 bp, 10 predicted proteins | sample 531461 | NCBI WGS metagenome assembly CEUF01 (sample SAMEA2623350, study PRJEB7988) | marine metagenome | biome: marine biome (ENVO:00000447); feature: surface water layer (ENVO:00002042); material: "saline water (ENVO:00002010), including plankton (ENVO:xxxxxxxx)" | depth 5 m | reverse complement strand
AGATTAAACGATTGTGTCTCGTCTTCTAAAAGCGAGATTTCCCACATTGATGCATTGTCCGTCACTGGGTCATCGACGGGTGCAACCTGAACTGGTATGTCTAAGTCAACCGGTTCCGTAGCCCCATCAGTCACCCTAACATGAAGAACGGTTGCGCCATTAGCATTTGCTAGTGGAGTAAGTGTCAGAACCCCGTTGAAATAATAGAATTCAACAGGCCCAGCGACACCTTGAGTTTGCTCATTAATAGAAGCAAGCAGTGGCTCACCCTCGGGGTCGTAAGCATAATCACTAATATTAACAGCAATGGCGGGACCATCCTCGATTAATGTCTGCATCACAATATCATCGACCTTGACTACAGGGTCATTGTATGGTACAACTACAATTTCTAACATAGTTACTATTTCGTCGATTATGCCATTACCATCTGCTCGGAGCAATATATCGACCTCGGCGCCAGAAATGTACTCACCTGTGACCGTATGTGACACCGTTAACCCACGATAATCACTATCGATTTGAACTGAGAAGTTGCTTATTTGCCCGCCACTAAGAAATGCGTCGACGATGAATAATTCCTGCCCGTCTGGGTCTACGCCAATGTCACTGGCTAGGATGTAACCTTGCCCTCGCTCTGCAACCTCGATTATTGGTGCTGGAACAGTCAGAGCAATGGGGGAATCTGTTCGATTAAACTGATGCTCAACAGTTGTCGGAGCACCCTCGACCATGATTGTCATGAATGCTGTGTGCGTCCCAGGTGCTAGCGTTTCTACAACATAATCACACTGAACTGTTCCGTTGCTATGAATTATGCCGTCTGAAACGACGATGCGGTTTACTCCGCACTCAATATCGATTTGCCACTCGCTATCGATTTCGTCAAACTTTTCGCCGTTTCTGAGTGTCCAGTTACTCAATAATGAGAAGGTATCAAACCTGCCAAATTCATTTTCAAGCTCGGGTGTTTTTGTTAGATTATCAATGAGTAAAAACGCTGACTCAAACAAATTTTCCTCGGTGTAAGATTGACTGTCACTTGATGATGTTGGCGATCCTTCGCGATTAAATGCTGGCCTGAATTCATCATGCACCCCACGCAATGTAAGGTCTAGATATGGCAACAAATGACCGATTGCATAGTCAATTTGTTCATTCTGGGTCATTGATGCGTCACCATCACCTCGATCGTCACCGAAAAAGATTCCATCATCAATTTCATCCTGGAATTGATAGTGATCGGCTCCTAGAACATGCATCCAGTGCCAACCAAGTTGCTCTGTTGCACTTATCACTGGCAGATTATCTTGGCCGCGAGCAATCTCGTCAACCGTTCCCGTCATGAACAAGCCAGTTGCGGGGGTTGCTGGGTCAATGCTCCAGCTTTCCGGTTTGATGTTACTCCACCCGTCACCTTCTGCCCATCCCGAGAAATCAATACCCAGCCCGAACAGTGACCGAGGAGGTTGTATGTTGGCCGCCAATTCTGATTCAGGCCAGAACGGAAATACTGAGTAAGCAACTGCAGCTCCTACTCCATGACCTGAAACACCCCAGTGATTTAGGTCGATATTACCAAATGATGAGGGAATCAGATTGTTGGTGGAGTTAGTCGTATTCATTAACTCTACAATCGATTCAATCAGTGATAATGATTGGACAACATTGGCTGTGTCATCAGAATCGAAATCATTTGTTATCACGACAATAGTCCCACGCTTGACTATTTCCCCAGAAATTATCCCGTAGTCATCATTATTTTCTCCCTCATCAACAAAAAATACGGTGTATGGAAACGGCCCGTTTCCAGCCATTGGTTGTCCTTCACCGTTTTCCATCGCTGGATATACGACCCTGACAGAATTGCCTTCTGCGTCTAAATCCGCATAACCAACTGGAAAATCTACCCCCGTATGTTGTGTTTTGAAATTCTGTGATTCTGCCGGATGAGCAGATGTGAGAACAATACCACTGGCGCTAAACAACAAAATGGTTGTTAGTAGCACTGCGTTGACTCTCAACTAGACAACCCCATGTAAACAGAATGATTAGATAGTCATATTTTGAAATTGGTGTCTCATGAGTAAGATGCGAGTATAGATTCTGCGACGATTAACATCGAAATCAACAAGTCTAGCGGTGGCAGTAAATCAGCATGTTGTGGTGCCCATAGTTGTGACCAGCTTTCAAGATGCTGTGCTGCCAGAAGCCATCTACCGTCTATTACCTCTCCAGTCACGGCCAAGACTCTATCTTCATATTCACCGCTTACGCTGTGATATTTTGAATTCAACACAAATCCAGTTATCTCGATATCATCTGGCACAATGTCATCATCAAAGTTGACAAAGAAGTCGCAAATTCTGTCGGTCACTTCAGTTGGCTTGAGCCATTCAAAGTCACCGAGGTCTCGTTTGCCACCGAAAATTTTCACTTTGCCTCCTAATTGCTGCCATGTGTGGGCGGTTGACCGAGCGGCGCCACCGCCACCAATAATCCCTAGGACCGCACCTTGCGAAATCTCAATTCCAAAATATTGCGCAACTCTTGCAACTCCCGAACCATCAACATTTGATGACCACCAACCAAAACCATCCCATCTGAGGGTGTTTACAGATTCAATCAATGATGAATTATTGAAGTCTACCACAGCCTCTGACTTAAGTTGATGTTTAAGTGGTGATGTTAAGTTAATCCAGATCTCTTCCGTAAAGGATTTTGTTGGCAGATTTACCTTGGCATTGAAAGGGAGGCTAGCCGAAATACTGCTGAATTTTTCTCGACTTAAGCCCTCGATTGATTCTGTTATTTCAGAGGTTGATTCTAGCACTTTCTGCATCAGCGCTTTGTTGCGAAACTTACCGAATGGCGCACCAGTTAGGTTCCAGTTGATTGCGTCTGGAATGAATTTAACGTATCCCCAAGCGAGTGCGTCTTGAATGTATTTTGCATCGACCAAATCAGTTTGAATCACATTAAATCTCTGACCTGCAGATAATTGATTGGAAACATACTGCGCAACAATGTTGACTAAAACCGGCGATAGTGAATGATTGACCGGGTGTCCAGCAACAGCATAGTAGACATCCGCCATGAAAATCCCTCATTGCCATTGTTTTTGAACTGCACCGTTTGAATTATCCAGTAGGAAAAACCTTTGAAAACGAGGACCTGATAGTTACACCATGGCAGGAGTAGGTTTCATCAGTAACCAAACCGCTGGTAAAGGAGCAATTGCGGCACTGACAGGGATTCTTGGTCTCTATATGACTGCAGCAATGTGGGTCGAATTTAACGAAGCCTTAGGCGCCTTTTTCGGACCAAGTCTTGGAGTAATTATTGGGACAACGATCTTCCTAATTTATCAAGACCGCAAAAACGTCAAAGAATTTACTGCTGGACAAAATTACAGCACCTCAGAGAGCACGACATTGGTGAAAGGCGCAGATGGTCGATACACACACGTCGAGACCAACATCGAAAAAGGACGAAATCCTGTGATATTTGTTACCATGCTTTATGTGGCAATCATATTACTCTCTGAAATTTCATGGGCCAATCTAATATTCTGAGGTCATAAATTGTCAAATCTACTTGACATTTTCATAATGAAGCAAAGAGCTCTTGATGTCGATGACCAAAACGCACGGACCGTTTTTTGGGTGATGTTTGAGAAACTATCAATCATACTGTCACTGGTAATCATATTTGCCATCACGCTTGCATTGGACTTACCATGGTGGGCGATTGGTGCAATTCTCGGTTTTTCTCTTGGGCCAATTGTCTATGGCCATTACTACTTCATTTACATCAGACCGGTAATGAAGCGACGGGAAGGTTGATGTGTAAGCGGTCTATGTGAGGGTTAGGTGAAGTCATGGGTTTATTCGGCGATTTACTAGAAATGATTGGTCTTGGAGGTATAACCGGTGTTGATATTCTCTTTGCTGCGATGGCAATAGTTGGCACATTCCTGTTTATCATATATTTCCTACTCATCCTTATTGGCGATTTCACTGGCGGCTTCTTTGACTTCGAGATGGATGCGGACGGAATATTCCATCTATTCACGATACAGGGTTTACTCAGTTTCATCATGATGTTCGGTATCTTTGGTTTATCGGTATCACAAGCCGACCAAAATGCGTTTGTTGCGATAATTGCTGGAACTATCGCCGGGACATTTTCGATGTATATTGTTGGGAAAGTATTCCAAATGATGGCTAGTCTCGAGCAAGATAACACTGTCGAGCATTCTCAAGCAATCGGCGCCCGAGGGACTGTATACCGAACCATACAGCCGGGTCAAATGGGGCAAGTGCAGGTTGAGTATCAGGGCGCTTTGAGAACCGAATCTGCAATGGCAAAAGATGAATCGCTCAAACTCGAGACCGGAAAATTCGTCAAAGTTGTTGATGCAATCGCCGAGCGATTAATCGTCGTGCCGCTGGATATTAGCGGGGAAGACAAGTAGAATTCCTACGACCAAATTGCTCATCAGTGTGGGGTGAATCCTCTTATAGGGGTGTGAATTGGTTAAACCATGGTCGCAGAAGCGCTAGCATTGATTGGTATTGCATTATTGGTATTCGTACTATTGGTGACAATTTACGTGGCAACATCTAGGTATAAACTTGCCCCGTCAGACAAAATTTTGGTTGTTTATGGTAATGTCAAAGATAAAGGTTCAGCAGCGTGTTATCACGGTGGCGGTAAAATCGTCTGGCCGTTGATTCAACACTACGCATACCTCGATCTCAAACCAATGACAATCTCCATTGACCTTGAACACGCATTGTCTCAGCAAAACATCCGAATTAACGTTCCATCTACCTTTACAATCGGTATCTCTACTCAACCGTCCGTCATGAAAAATGCCGCAGAGCGTCTCCTTGGACTACCAGTTCCACAAATAGAAGACATGGCAAAAGAAATCATCTTTGGTCAACTACGTTTGACAGTTGCTTCACTGACCATCGAACAAATCAACCAGGACAGAGAAGCCTTCTTGGAAAAGGTATCAACTAACGTAGATACTGAGTTACACAAGATTGGTCTTTACCTGATCAACGTTAACATTACAGATATTACTGATGAGGCTGACTATATCGCATCTATCGGTGCCAAAGCAGCTGCAGTTGCTATTGCAGATGCTACTGTTGACAGAGCCGAGGCTGCTCGTGATGGTGCGGTCGGTAAGGCAGCTGCAGACCGAGACCGAGAGATCGAGGTCGCCAAGGCTGAGGCTGAGGCGTCCAAAGGACAAAAAGCGGCTGAGGCTGACAAGCGTGTATTCGTTCAGCAACAAGAAGCGTTAGCAGTTGAGGGTGAAAACGTATCACGTGCCGACATAGCAGCATACAATGCTGATTTGGCAGAACGAGAAGCGGAAGCACTGCAAAGATCTGAAGTTGCCAAAAGAAAGGCCCAATCTGAAATCGAAAGAGCACAGTATGAACTCGAAGGAGAAAGACTGCGTGCCGAGGAAATCGCTAGAGAAGAAGTATCCAAGCAGCAAATCGAAATTGCAGCAGAGGCTGAAGCTGAGCGACAACGTAGAATCGCCCGTGGTCAGGCTGATGCAATTCTAGCCAAATACAACGCTGAAGCAGAAGGAACCAGAGCGGTTCTCGAAGCCAAAGCCGCTGGTTATCAGTCACTAGTTAGTAGCGCAGGCGGCGATGCTAAGGCTGCTGCGACACTCTTGATGGTAGAAAAGATTGAGGAAATCGTTGCTCGTCAGACTGAAGCAATAGCTAACCTGAAGATTGACAAGATTACTGTTTGGGATTCTGGCAGTGGTGGCGAAGGTGGCAGCACTGCTAACTTCGTTTCCTCGCTGATCAAGTCACTACCTCCGGTGCATGATGTTGCCAAGATGGCGGGTGTCGACTTGCCAGACTACCTTGGTAGCATGAAAGAAGAGTGACACTGACTGATTGACTCGACTAGTTAACTAGTCAAAGCGAAGTCATTTCGACCGTATCATTCAAGGACTTAGCCAAACGTAGTTTGGCTATGCCTACAGACCTTGAGATTGCCAATGCTGCTAATCTTGAACCAATCGAAGCAATAGCATGGAAACTGGGGATTTCCTCCACAGAGATTATGCCCATGGGTAGAAGTGTGGCTAAAATCACTTGGGATGCATGTAAATCCCGCATGAATAAACCTCAGGGAAGCCTTGTTTTGGTCACCTCAGTCAATCCAACACCATTCGGCGAAGGCAAGACGGTAACTACAATCGGTCTTACCCAAGCGCTCTGTCGTATTGGACAATCAGCTACCTGTGTAATCAGGGAACCATCGATGGGCCCGGTATTTGGTATCAAAGGCGGTGCTGCAGGTGGAGGTTATTCGCAAGTACTTCCTATGGAAGACATCAATCTCCACTTCACTGGAGACCTCCACGCAGTGACCTCTGCACACAATCTTTTGTCTGCACTAATCGATAACCACATCAAGCATGGTAATGAGAGCAAATTAGATTCGACCAAAATAAGTTGGCCACGCGTTCTCGACATGAACGATCGAGCCTTGCGAGACATTGTGATCGGCATGGGTGGTGCGGCAAACGGTCACCTCCGACAGGATCGTTTTGATATCACAGCAGCCAGTGAAGTCATGGCTATTCTCGTGCTTGCCAGTGATTATGCTGACCTGAAAAAGCGCTTAGGAGAGATTGTCATCGGCCAATCAATTGATGGCAATCCGGTTAAAGCATCAGAATTAGAAGCACACGGAGCAATGGCACTGTTGCTTAGAGATGCTTTCCTACCAAACTTAGTCCAGACTTTAGAAGGCAACCCAGCATTCATCCATGGTGGGCCATTCGCCAATATCGCCCACGGAAATTCCAGTATCATCGCCGATAAACTAGCCTTGAGTGCCGCTGATATTGTGGTAACTGAAGCCGGATTTGGTTCCGACATGGGCGCTGAAAAATTCATGCATATCAAGGCCGCAACCTCTGGCAAAGGGCCAGACTGTGTTGTGATGAACGTCACGATAAGATCGATGAAATTGCACGGAGGGGCATTTGGCAGTCGTGGCGGATATCGTCCTAGCAAAGCAGAACTAGAAGCCGAAAATGTCGAAGCAGTGTCAATCGGGGCAGCAACTAACCTAGATCGGCACATTCGCAACATGGCAGGATTTGGCGTTCCTGTTATTGTTTCAATCAACAAATTTACCTCAGATACCGAGGCAGAAATCCAAGCATTATCTGACGCTGCACACGCTAGTGGTGCTCGTGCCGTTACTATTACTGAAGTCCACAGCAAGGGTGGAGAAGGTGGAGAAGATTTAGCCAAGGCTGTGGTAAAGGCGGTTCAGGACCATGTTGCTGCTGGTCGACCATTTACTCCACTATTCTTGAAAGATGCTCCAGTGATGGAAAAGGTAGAGGCTATTGCAACACGAATGTACAAAGCCGAATCAGTGGTTGTTGAGGCAAATGCCAAGAAACAACTAGACAAGATTACTTCATGGGGTTATGGTAACCTGCCAGTTTGTATGGCTAAGACCCAATACTCATTTTCTCATGATGCGAGTAAACTAGGTGCTCCTAGCGGTTTCACTCTTCCCATCAGGGAATTTAGATTAAATTCAGGTGCAGGTTTCATCGTTGCGATTCTGGGCAATATGATGACAATGCCTGGTTTACCTAAGCGACCGGCGGCAATCGACATGGACATGGATGATGACGGTCACCAAACTGGCATCTTTGGGTGAGTTGATGCAAGTATTGAAGCGCGAGTCAATGTTATGGCGGTTGCGCGTTACTACCAATGATGACCTCTGGTCATTGGCAAGACTTGCTCGTCAGGGTATGTCAATCGGCATGCTTGGAGAACGCCGTGATCAAACCACTGCAGGCGAAGAGGGTGGGAGGGCCAAAGTCGCTGAACGCAAGAAGATGTGGATTCGATTAAGAATTGAATCAACTGAATATCAATCCTTTAGTGATGTTGCACGAATTCATGGCATAATTGAAGAAGCAAAGCTCGATATTGGTAGTTATCACACTCATAACATAACTGTCGGTGACGAGATTGAACTATCTTCTCAAACCCCATTTCTTGATACCGACGAACAACTTCTCCAGCAAGCAGTTGACGCTGCCAAACAAGTACAAATCGCTCTTGCGGTCGTTGAAAATGATGAAATAATTTTGTTCCACATAACTCCGCGAGGTCTTCGAGAATCAACAACGTGGACTATGCGTGGAGGAGGGAAACGAATCGATATAAAACAATCAACCGGAGTTGCAAAGCAATTCCGCGAGCGAGTTATCAAAGAACTTACTGAGTCGCTTGCAGATGAAACACCATTGATTCTATGCGGCCCTGGTCACGCCAGAGAGGTAATACTTACAGAATTGCGTAATAGTGGTGAAACCCGTTTCATGTCTTCAATTGCGACATCAATGTCTGGCCGAGCAGGGGCCAATGAAGTATTGCGTGAGAACCTAGCAGGAAATTTACTGGAAGACTATGCTATTAGTCATGAAATTAGTATTTTAGAAGAGGCATGGAAACGAATCTCAACTAACGGCGCAGTGGCATATGGCAAACAGGAAATTGACAAAGCACTAAACGAAGGAGCAATTGAAACACTGTTAATTTCAGCGGACCTACTTCGAGATGAAGAAGCAACAATCGGCGGCAAAACTTGGCAAATCTGGTCGCAGTCTCTAGCAGATTACGGTGGCGAATTAATCCAGTGTTCAACAGACCACGATTCTGGCCAACAGTTAATGGGAATTGGCGGGGCTGTAGCACTGCTGAGATTCAAAATCAGGTGATAAGATGAAAGTAGTCAGATTCAGTGAATATCAGAAGTCACCAAATCTGTCATTACTAGATGGTGCTAGATGGCTGATTATCCATCATGAGGAGTTAGAGAGCGCTGCTGCTGTATTATTCCACAGTGAACTGCTCGACATATTAGTTGGTGTGGACCATCGTGGAGCTAAAATCAGTGATGGCCTGTGGCAGAGAGCCGTTCATTTGATACTGGCTGATTCTACATTGGAACGAGATGATGAGCCGAACATAACACGGCGTACGGGGATCACCAAAGTAATACTTGATTCGAAGGAAGATATCGAGTTTTACTGCTATTAAACTGGTGGGTCCGGAGGGAATTGAACCCTCGATCTTCGCCTTGTAAGGGCGACGTCATAAACCCCTAGACCACAGACCCGAGTATTCCTGTGGCCACTCATTATTGAATGCAACGCATGCGTTAAACTCAAAACCATGTGGCAAGACGGACAATTGAATGGATGAAGATATCCAAGCGGCAGCAGCCCGACTTGTTAGGCGCCTCAAAGAAGGTGGCCACACAATAACAGTCGCTGAGTCATGCACCGGTGGATTACTAGCGAGTGCCTTTACCGATATTGCTGGTGCTAGTAACTGGTTTAATCAGTCGTGGGTCACCTATTCAAATGATGCTAAAATGGCTGAATTGAATGTTGAGCAAAAGACATTGGAAAAACACGGAGCAGTATCGGCTAAGGTTGCTATTGAGATGGCTAAAGGTGCACTGGAACAGGCAGGCGCTGATATCGCCATATCAATAACTGGTATTGCTGGTCCTGGCAATGATAGCACTACTAAGAAAGTCGGGACAGTCTATGTTGGAATCGCCTCTAATACATGGGCAAATGCTGAGTCAACCCAGATCGGCGGCAATCGCTCTGAAAATAAGATTGGGTTTGTTCACTTCGCACTACTAACTGCGATTGCCTTGTGGGATGATGCAATGGACAAAGCAGAAGCAAACCGTAAGAAGTTAGCTGAAATAGAGGCACAAAAAGAACAAGCTCGTAAAGAATTTGAAGTTGAACGGGCAAAGCGAGAAGCGGCGGCAAAACAATCTGCTCCATGGCAAGACGAGTCATGGAGTGCTGATGCCGATGCTGATGATGACGAATCTATCGGTGAAGAAGTCGAATGGAACTAAATTATTTAGTGACCGATTTGCTTTTGGAGTGGCGACCTTACCTGAAATTATGGCAGCAGCATCGGAAGATATTGTCAAGATGCTGCGCCAACGTAGAATGATTGCCTCAGGCAAAGTTATCGATGGACTTGCTAGCCATGTCAATCCGGCTGAGTTACTGAATCTAGCACCAAAAGTAAACTTCGACAAAGGATTTCTTACCGAAGAAATACTTGCAAAATTAATCGAATTATATGACCAGAGTAAACCAAAAGAGAATACTGCTATCACAACTAAGACAGCGATTAACAATACAGCAACCGACTTAGGCAGAGTTATCGCACCGATATTACCCCCTGAACCACTAGATATTGAATTCAGGAATAATCTTCCTGATTGGGATGAAGCTGATTACAGTTGTTTAGCAACCGATGCACCATCTGACATCAAAATACATTACGACATCACAGGAAAAAGCACTACTGAGGGTAAGATGAACGATATTACTGCGTGTTTTTCTGATCGGCTAAACAAAATAAGAGACATGATTGTAAAAAACTCAAAATTACCTAGACGTCCTACCGAAGTATCCAGATTACTAAGAGAAGTTCACAGATATCAGGGCTATGAAAATAAAGCGGTCGCAATCGGATTAGTGAATGAACCAAGATATACCAAGAATGGCCATTTAATGTGGAGTCTAGAAGATGAAACTGGGGAGATGAATTGTTTACTTACCAAGCGTCAAGGTGACGATAGGGATAGATTTCAGGAGCAGATTATCGAAGCGGGACTGATGCCTGACGATGTGCTTGGAGTGTCGGGAACATTTAGCCAAAATGGCGATATTTTTTACGTCGATGATTTGCATTTTCCAATGAAAGAGCGACACGAAAAAGCCGTGTCCCCATATGGCATCAGTGTTGCTTTTCTCTCAGATGTTCACGTTGGTTCGAAAACCTTCCTTGAGGCTCAATGGCACAAAATGGTTCGTTGGTTCCATACCGACCCGTTAGCAAAGACTGTCAAGTATCTGATTTTATCTGGCGACTGCGTTGACGGTGTGGGAATCTACCCTGGCCAAGACAAGGAATTATCAATCCCTGATTTATTTGCCCAGTATACTGAATTTGCTAGGTTACTGGAATTACTTCCTGATTGGGTTGAGTGCCTAATGTTGCCTGGCAATCATGACGCAGTGCGTCCGGCTGAACCTCAGCCTACATTCGAGAAGGATATTCAACAAGACTACAACACTACTACATTCGTTGGTAACCCTTGTGATTTCTCCTTGCATGGAGTAAGAGTATTGTCATATCATGGTAAATCAATCGATGACTTTGTCGCCGGTTTGAAGACTGTTACCTATGCTGATCCCGTCGAAGCCATGCGACAGATGCTCAGAAGAAGACATTTAGCACCTCAATGGGGGGGTAAAACCCCATTATCTCCAGAACCTGAGGATGGATTAGTAATCAACGAAGTGCCTGACATCTTTGTTACAGGTCACGTTCATGGACATGCCTGTGTTGATTTCAAGGGTACTACTTTGGTTTGTTCAAGCACGTGGCAAGATCAAACTTCTTACCAGAGAATGCTTGGTTTCCAGCCTAAGCCTTGTATGCTGACCATTGTCAACTTAGCTAGCCACGCCACGACATCAATACCATTCGTTTGATCACTCAAGGCCTAGGTAAGGCTTGATACTGAGCAGATTCTTTTCGTTGACTACTGGAATC
>CEUF01027164.1_pt1 | contig 11697 bp, 17 predicted proteins | sample 531461 | NCBI WGS metagenome assembly CEUF01 (sample SAMEA2623350, study PRJEB7988) | marine metagenome | biome: marine biome (ENVO:00000447); feature: surface water layer (ENVO:00002042); material: "saline water (ENVO:00002010), including plankton (ENVO:xxxxxxxx)" | depth 5 m | reverse complement strand
GTCGGACAAATTCTTATGTCATAGTCATACTTTAGATAAGAAGGTTCTGACTCTGCCATGTCATAAAAGGGTCGGTTGTGGTTTCTTTATCTTAGGGTAAAAACAACATCTTATGTTTTTTTAAAAGCTTTATTAGAAAATTCTATTTAATTGGAATGACAGGAGTAGTGGATTAATTTGGAAACACATAGTGCAGAAATTCCTGTTGGATTTTTGGAGGTGACCGAGCCTTTAGCCGGTATAGCAGAGAAAAATGGTTATGCTGTTGAAAGGCTATCCTCGACAACAATTATCACAGCACCTCTCGGCCAGGTTTCATTTGTTGGAGACGAAAAAATAACTAAGTTAAGATTTTCATCTCGAACGAAAGCTGAACTTCAATTATTTAAAGAATTGTATGCAGATCGCCTAAAAAAATTAGGGTTAGGTGCAAAAATAAAATGGGAAAAAAGTGTAGGTTCCATTCCTTTCAACCAAATACGTTGCGAAGTTACTTCCTGTGAGAGAATATCAAATAACTTTAAACGTCTTCGACTTCAGGGGAATTTCTCAGTATTTGCTGGTGATTCAGCTGGTCTTCATTTCAGGTTTTTATTGGGTCCAGCTGGTGTGGGGTGGCCCTACTTAGATGATAACGGCTTAACACTTTGGCCGCTTGGTATTTCTGAGTGGCATAGGCCTGTTTTTACAGTACGTAGAATTGCAAGCGATGCAAAATGGATAGACGTAGACATTGCACTGCATATAGGTGGTCGCGTTACCAATTGGCTTAAAGAATTAAAAGTTGGTGACGAAATCGCAATCAATGGGCCAAGTGGTATGAAAATGCCAATGGCTGATAAGATGTTTCTCTTTGGCGATGAAACAGCCATGCCTGCAATAATGAGAATTTTAGAAAATAACCCGCCCGGAACACGTGTTAATGCTACGCTAGCATTACGTGACGCAAAAGATTTGCAAGCAATGCCTAACGACAAACAGCTAACAATTAAAACTGTCAAAATGGAAGATGAAAGTGGGCTTTTAAACGAACTTTATGAAAATTGTCACAAATTTTCTGACTGTTTTTTATTTTTTGCAGCAGAAAGAAGTCAATCGTCGAAGGCGAGAGAATTCATAAAAACTTCTTCAATATTGGTCAAGTCGTCAAAGATATCATCTTATTGGACCAAAACAAACTAGGCATATCTAAATATTAGTAACCAAGAGCGCTGATAACTTCTTCAGCCCATACATCCCATCCATCGATTCCATCATCACATTCATGCCTATTAACAACACACGTTGCACCAAGTTCAGAAAACCGCTTGTCAATTTTCTTTCCTGCACCACAAAAATTAAAGTACATTTTGTTACCGAGAGCACAGACACTATAATTCATTTTTGACAGATCAATATCTGCTTTTTCAATAGCTGTCCAAAACTCCTCTCCCATCATCGGCACATCACCATCGCCCGTTGAACTTATTACAACCATTACCCGCTCCATATCTTGCAATGACTCAAGTGAAACGTCGTCCATCTCGCTTAGTTCTGTATCAATGCCTTTGTTTTTAGCGGTTACTTCTACGTCCTCCGCCAAAGCCATGGCTGTTCCCATTTCTGAAGCATAGATAATGTTAAGTTTTGTCATAATTTTAATCCTTAAACGTTATTATTTTTTAGTATTGTTTTACCAAACTTTTGCCCCAACTTATTAGGTTCCAAACACGTTCATGAAAATAAAAAACAATTGTGTTGAATATAAGTTGGATGATGGCAATCGTACTACTTGCTGAAATATCACCGATAATCAGAAAACTTATGCAAAATGTACAAAACGTCCCAGTTATTCTCCATGATAAAGTTTTAACGATGCTCCTTAACTTGGTGTCCAAAATATCAATCTTTCAATAAAATTTAAATTATAATTAGTTTTTGATATTTAAGTTGCTTGGGGAATATTGTTCCCCATTATATGCGGGAAAACTTTTGTTCTCGACGCCAAAATTGCATGAACCAACCGCTAATAAGAATGCCAGTGATCCATAAATCCCATATTTTGTCCATTTAATAAAACCTTCAAATCCAGCTTCTGCTTGTTCTAGGGCTTGTTTTCTTACATCATCACTACTATTTTCAGCCATAATTTCATTCCGTGGGGTTAGATAAAATTTAGCTGGAGTTATTTGAGCTCTATTTGGAAGCTCAGCCTTGCTAAGATATGCAAAATATATTGCGCAAATTCGGTTTTTAAATAAGCTCACCCGAATTTTAACTCACTATCTGCAGGGGAACAGTCTTCGTAACCCAAAATATACAGCAACAACAACCTGATCAGACTTATCTTGTTTTTTCATAGTTTCTCGAGAATACTTAACGGCAGTAGAAATGGCTTGAGATTTGTCTCTTTCACTATTCATAACTACACCACCACCAATTGTAATGTTTGCAGGGATGCACATATCTACTGGATTTCCAAATGCAGCGTTAACGGCATTACCCATCACTATCCCATCTGCAAGACCTGCTAGATAAAATTCTTGTTCTTCGTGAGTAAGCACTTGTTCAAATTGATTTATTGTAATTGCAGCTGCTTGGGTTGCAAATATAGATAGGATTATAAAAGATATTATTTTTTTCATTAATCAACCTTTCACTTTTCCAGTTTAGCTTAAGCTTCCGTTGGGTTGCGAGTGATCGGCTGACTGTGACTTTGTTTACTAACGCCACTGTGATTAACTACAGTGCTACTGTCAAATATTTTATAACTTGGCGTCCCCATACGCTATAGAAAAACCACCTGTACAAATTGCCATGCGAACATGCAAAACATCGCAATCAATACTGCGTAAACAAAATATTTAAATAAACTTCTCATGATTTGAGGTTAATTCTCTTGATGGTTTTATCAAGAAATTTAGATGCGGCAAATTATTCACCAAACTTCATTTTACAAGTAGTATTTCCTAAAGTTGCAGCCTCTTCTGTTTTTGCTTCTCTAGATACCTTTAATAGACAATCCTCAAGGTTTCGAGGTTTATTTGCCAGCTGTGTATAGGCAAGTGCACCAAGAAGAAGGGCAATGGCTGCTGCTCTAGTTTGGTTATTTTTTATCCACACTATTAAGTTATCCATAACGACAGCAAATCCTCAATATTTTAATGCCTTTAGATGTTGCCGTGCTCTTCAAGATTGTAATGTCTTTAATATTCATATTACAAAAGTTCGAATTAAGTTTCGCTAATTTTGGCTAAATTACGCCATGAGACAAATGATAAAATAGCAATAAGGCCTGTAGCTACTGTTGGAGGCACGGCTGATATTTTACCCAAAACTTGTAAAATCAGATTGGTAACACAAACCACGCTGAAAGCCAAAGTATAGCCTCTCATCACATGTGCTTGAAAAGCTCGACCTTCAATATTTCTTAAATGATAGGTGATTATAACCAAAGCCAAGATTAAGCTTGCAATTGCATAACGGAGAGTAATTAGGTCAGTAAACCCTTGCCCCTCTGCATTTGGGAACTGTTCGCGAGTTACAAATTCTGGTGCAAAAAACATTACGGATGAAAAAACCAGTCCGATTAAAGCCGTGATTGTCAAAGTAATTTTTGGTTTCATGAAATCCTCCAAAGTTACCATTAGCCTAACTCTTACAGCAAATGATTCAAGATATTACGCTACGACTGCAGTAAATGAAGTTATCCAAATAAAAGATTACTTGAGTGGAGCTTATTCGTGTTTCAAACTAATAGCGGTCTAGTGACCTTCGTGAAATTGGTATAGAACACTATAGACAAATGTTAAAAAAACAATTTGAAGTAGGCCTTTTATGTTTATTGATGTTGGTTCGGCACGCTTATTTTTTGACGTAGTGGGAGAAAGTCTGGATGCTGAAACTTCTAATATGGCACAACGCCCAACCTTGATTTTATTACATGGAGGTCCTGGGTATGACCATTCAACATTACGTCCATATTTTGACCGTTATAGTGACACACATCAATTAATTTATCTGGACCATCGTGGTTGTGGACGTTCGACTGGCGAAAGGGAAACCTGGCACTTAGATCAATGGGCAGACGATATTGCAATATTCTGCAGCACATTAAGCATTCAGTCACCAGTAGTTTTTGGGCAGTCTTTTGGAGGAATGGTTGCGATGCATTACGCTGTACGGCATCCTGGAGGAATATCGAAACTAATTCTTTCCTCTACGGCTGCGCAATTTCGTCTCGACGAAACAATGAAAATGATGCGCAAACTTGGTGGCCCTCGAGCTGCAGATGTTGCATGTGAGTTCTTTTCCAACCCATCCAAAGCTGCCTATGAAACTTATGGGCAGGTCTGCTTGCCGCTTTATAGCAACCCTAATGTGCCTGCGGCAGGCGCTTTCCGTGACCGTGCTATAGAGCGTCCTGAAGTAGCGTTCCATTTTTTTTCTGACGAAATGGCCCAGATGGATATGCGTGCTGAGATTGCAAATATTACATGTCCGACATTAGTCATTGGAGGTGCAATCGACCCAGTCACGCCTCCTATATGTTCTAAAGCCATTGCCGACGCTATTGGTGATAATGCACGGCTCCGAATGTTTGAAGGTTGCGGTCATGGGCCGCATCGAGATGATCCAACGGGTGCTGAAAAAATTATGCGGCATTTTCTGGCTGATTAATACTGGAAAAACCTTACTGAGAATTGGTTTGTGGTCAAAACCCAATTAATAATAAATTTATTTAGATATAAAAAATTCAGTCCAGCTATTATCATAGCAATGTTATTGAAGTATATTGATTATCATTCGCGCAGTTTAAATGGCACGTTAAAAGTTAGGTAGCTGGCTATAGCGTTTCGTAAGCGGGCGGCTGGGCGGCTAAACGCCCAACCGATCAATCAATCAAGTTCGACAGCAAGCTCACCCATCATTCCGCCTGTTACAGTCATACCTACTGCTGAGCTAGCTGCCGCTCTAACGTCATCTATAGCTGCTTCAAGCTTTTCTTTACTGCTCCAGACCGTCATGGTTCTTATAGTTTTTTCTCCAGTGACCGTCGCACGCATGTTTACTGCACCATGCTTTTTCATTTCAGGCCAGAACCCTCTAGCCGCTTCCACTGCATTATCTACATTTCCGTCAAATTCCCAATCGGTAAAAGATACAAACATTTTTTTCTCCTTATAGTTATGAAATTATCAGATTTGATTTTCGCATAGTTGTAAACATATAACCCCACGGAAGGTTAGATACCCTAGTACCATATTTTTATTTGACGGATGTAAGGGTCTATGCAACTATAATTTATGACTTTAGATAAAGAACATAATCACTGTGATTGTTGTAGTAGTGACTGTAATTGTAGCAGTTGCGACTGTGGTGACGTCGATAATTGTGTAAGCTGTGATTGTTGTGAGAAAGATTGTACAACTGACTCAGAGCATTGTCTTTGTAATTAAGAAGTTCAATCATTTATAGTTTCTGGGCTGGAAAATTTTGCGAGCAATTTCTAGAATTTTTATTTTAAAATGGCTGATCGATATTTATTACAGGGCAATATTTGAAAAAAGACTGGCGTACGGAAATAAACTTGGATAACCATCAGCATCCATCAAACCAAAACATTCAGAGATGTCCTAGGTGCTCAGCACCACTTAACACAATAGTCGTTCATGGACATGAAGCTTGTGCTGTTTGTAAATCAAATATATTTGAATGCTGCACTGGAGATGTCTGCGGGACCGACGCTAATCTAGATCGCGGATATAATCGAACTTAGCCCTATCTCGCTACGAGAAATAAGTAGTGGATAGGTCTGCGTTTAATTTTTAACGCCGCCGTGCACCTTCCAAAACTTACACTTATTATTTTCGAATCTTGCAAAAAACATAACCTCCCATTCAGGTTCGCCGTCTTGCTTATATGAATGTCGGCCACAAATTATGCTCTCATCCTCATGGTAAACTTTAAAGTCACCAATGGACTGGCCACCTTCAGAAACCCAGCTCAAAACTTCATTTTTAGTTTCATGGTTCCCGTCTGTATTTTCAAATACATAATCTTCAGCAAGCATTTCTTCTACTTCAGAAGTATTCCCTGTCGAGAAAGCTTTTTCCCATTTATTAAGTTTTTCAATTGCCGATAAAGTCATTTTTTTCCTCAAATTGAATTGCTGCACCTAGTATTTCATGGAATTTAAGTAAAGTAAGTACAAATTAAGTGGTAGTAATTAGCCGAACTAAAATTAATCACATATAAACGTGCGTGCTAACCTAATTTTGGCCAACAACTTCCAATCTAAATTTAAAGTCACACGGGCACAGCGGTAGAAGCTTCGTCTTTGTTTTTTTAAGTGCAGAGGCTTGCATGGTCGTTGACCCATATGTTGAGGTTTTACTCTGTCATTTCTTCCATGCCATAAACTGTGTATTCGCAGCCGTTATCTTTGTCCCACTGTAATTCTTCCGGGCTACTCATAAATGCTCCCATTGCTTCCATGTCGGAAACATTCATACAAGCCATAAACTCTTTTTCACCTACTTCGGCAAACCTCCATTCAGTCACAAATTCACCAGCTCCGGCTTTCATATCCTGTTTAATTTTCTCATGCAGGACATGCGCGCCTGTTGCTATAGTTCCACGAATAAACACATTCATAATTTTCTCCTTTAAATATTTAACACCGAATATACCGAGTTTCTTGAGAGAGCGATCATTAGTCAGTAATTCCCTTAAGTTTACGTTCCGAGCAGTCCGCAATAAGCTTCATTTTCTTTTTTGCCGAGACCGCGTTTCCTTCAAAAATAACGTGCTTTACGGATGGAGAGAGTTGCAGTTGTAAAGATGAATTTACTTTTGTTTTCAGTTTAGCCACTCCATTTTTGAATGCGGCACTCTTGCCAGTTGCAAGATCGCGCACAATAAAATATCGAGCTTCAAGTTCGCACTTGTTTACTAGAGTAATTTCAGCCTTGATTTCTTTACCAGAGCTGAATAGCCAAGAAAAAAGTCCGTCCGACTTAGCTTGGGACGCCAGCGTCAAAGATATAATTACAACTAGAACTCGCAAGCTAAGCTTCAGACATTATGGATAATACTGGACCCATTGTTTCTTCAACCATCTTATGTCCAGTTTCATTAATTGACTGTGCACGTTGCTTTTGGCGCATTTCTAGTTCTGCTTTAGCATCTTCCTCAGAGGAAAATATAATTACTGATTGATGTGTATTAACATCTATTTGAAACCAAATTATATCTTCTGCTTTTGTTTGGCTTCTAAACTCACGATGCCAACCTTGCATAGTCTCCGCACTCGGAACGCCGTCAGGCCACTCCCATTTTGTATGGATTGCATACTTTGTCATTTAAAAACTCCTTGAACTACTGACTTGAGGAAATCAAAAATGCAGTTTCGTGGCAACAAGAAAAATGTTTGCACGCGTATTTTACTAATTTCCTGTTCGCCTTGCTAAAGAAATGGAACGAATGGAATGCTACATCCGGACAAAAATATTATAATTAATACTGATATTACGCGCATCGTAACCCCGATCCTTTTCTTTAAATTAAACCAAGCACAAAACCTACGCAATTTGCAATTTGGTTTCAATTAGAACACAAAAACACGCCGTTAAAAAACGTGATTAACTTTTAATAGATTTTAGTTTTGCAAGCACTTAATACAGGGTGGATCAGTTAATGGGGTTAAACTGATCCATAGTATGTTGGTGTTTTACGTGGATCAGTTGAACTGGGAGGTGACAATCTGATCCAAAACTTCCCTGCATTAAATAAGATTAGCTTTTGAACTTGCTACTTCAACGCATAAATTGTCGCAGATTTCTGGGAAAATTGAATTTTGTTTGGCGTTAGGTATAAACATTCTGACTTATTGGCCGTTAGTATTATTGAAAGAAATATTCATTTAAAGCTCCCTTATTAAATTTCCCCTCGCTTGCGAGGGGTTTTTTTAATTACTTGTAAGATTTAATTTAAACGCTTTAAAACCTCACGCCTAATACGCAACTGAAGCCAATTAATTTAAAAATGGTTTAAACCACTTATAAAGGCCAGAAAATTAGGGCATGGTTAAATAGAAAAAGAGTGGGTTGGATTTTTAATAAAGGTAACTATTTAAACAATAAGTCATACATCCAACAGTTTTTATACAGAGGAATAAATAATGAAGAGTTTTCCAGAATTAATTAATGAAGCAAACAATCAAATAAATACCGTTTCAGTAGAAGAACTACAGTCTATAATAGATGACCCGAAGCTCATACTTGTGGATGTGCAATCAAAAGAGGCTGTTGAAGAAAGTGGTATGATAAAAAATGCGATACATGCCAACCGTGGTTTTCTAGAGTTTTATTTTGATCAAAGAGCAGATAACCCTTTCAAAAAAATAGATGTAAAATCTGATAGTAAAATAATAGTTTATTGTGGAGCAGGCGGACAAGGTGCCTTGGCAACAAAAACACTTGTGGATATGGGCTTTAGTGATGTGAGTAATTTAGAGGGTGGATCAGGGGCCTGGGTTGAAGCGGGTAATATACTCTATGCGTAGTGGTATTATTTTAAAACCGCTGCTTTCAATAATTTCAGTATTAGCAATCTCTGTAACTTATGCTGGCATCAGGAAGAACAGTTTTACATAATCGAGCATTATTCAGCTGTTCTTCAGATATAGAGGCATGAAGAAGATAGGCTTCAATCAGATTAACATTAACAAAAAGTGCTTGGCTAAAATCTGCTAGCTCTAATTCCGCACCGCTTAAATTAGTTTTTACCAGCGTGGCCTCTGAGAGATTCGCCCCATTCATATAAGTGTTGCTCAAATTGCTGTTTGAAAGGTTTGCATTGCCTAGATCAACATTAACCAAATAACTCTCGCTTAGATCTGCCCTGCTCAAGTCAACTTTGAAAAGTTTATAATTGCCAAGGTTCAATTTAGACAAATTACAGCCATTACAGGACCGATTTTCAATCAAAAGTTTGAGTATCTTATCTTCACTGGCATCACAGTGATTAGCCAAAAGGCAAAACATTATTATCGGGACTAATTTGGTCATAAAAATACTATAGCAAAATAGCTCGGCTCAATAAAAGCGTTAGTAAAACTTTACCGATAAGATTTCAGTCAACTGTGTTACTTGTTCTGAAAATATACTCAATATAGAATTTTTATTAAGCTAGAAAGCGCAATAAAAGAGGATAAATTCTTAAAGGCTATCCATAAACTAATTTAACGCTAGGTCGAACACCTGTTTGTTGGGCGATCCGCTGCACATTAGGAAAGTTACTTAGTTCTGGATGCTCTCGCGACGGTTTAAGCCAAGTTGTAAGCATATATAAATAAATATCGGCTGCGCTGAAGCACTCACCTAGGATCCATTTTTTCTCGCCAATTTGGTCATCAATTATCCGCAAAGTCTCCATTAACCTTTTTTGCCCACGCCTTTGCGCTCCTGGCTCATCTTCTATCGTATCAGCAAATCGATATGGGTGATAATCCTGCTGAAATGCAGTTTGAATTGAACTAGAGAAGTAAACGAGCGTCTGGAGAAAAAGACTACGCAGTGGTGAATTTGGTGTTGGAGCTAATTGTGCGGCTGGATGACGATCGCATAGAAATATTGTTATAGCTGCGCACTCATACATTGCCCCATCGTCCCAAATAAGTACTGGTATCCATCCGTTTGGATTAATTCTTAATTGCTCCGATGGTCGTGGTTTGCCTCGGATGGTCGTTGTCGATATGAGTTCGTAAGGTGCGCCAATTTCTTCTAGAAGTACTCGCACACCCATCGATGCGGTTCCCTCTACGTAATATAATTTGTAGCCTGACAATTTTTCCATCACTTATTTAACGCTAAAAACCTTACAAAGATCAAAAATTAAGGCTGCATTTCGGTGCTATCAGGGCCGGCCACATGCCATTTGGCCTCCGAAATAGTTTCAATCCAAGCAACTTTTGATTGCCCAAAAATGTGCTTTGTTGGAGTAAGTGTATGGTGCTGATCTAAAAAGCCTGTTCTAACGTTGAAAACTGATCTATCAGTTGCTCTAGCATAAATTTGACAACCGCAATTACCGCAAAACCCCTGAACCCGTTTGTTACCACTGTCTGCAACTTTTGTGTATTCAGTTACCTCGCCGCTGATCTTTATATCTTCGTTTTTAATAATTGCGACTGGTCTAAACGGAGCACCGCTAAACTGCTGGCAATCCGTGCAATGACAGGCAATTACCATATCTTCAGATACTTTGCCGCTGATTTGAATTCTTCCACAGTGGCAGGATCCGTTTACGTTTACATAGTTGGACATTTATCTTATTTTTTAAACGTTTTTTAAAATTAGCTCACATATGAGGTATTGTGCTTGATAACAGTGCTAACCTCCGAGATTTCACTGGCTGGCACACCGGCGCGCTCTGCATGTTCTTTAACGAGTTCTTCACTGTCAGCATTGTAAACGCAGTATATTGCATCCCCAATTACGTAGCTTTGCTCCTGGGCAATATTTTTTCCCTCAGAACGCATAGCTTCAAGAACTCCTTCAGAACCCTTGCCTGCATTATTCAAGTCATTTTTAGGAAGGCTTCCCGCGCCTGCCATCTCTCTTTTAATCAAAAACTTTTTCAACTTATTATCTCCTAATTATCATTATACACTTAAATTAATTAATCTGACGCAATGGACATTGACATTGATGCTGGGTCGGTGTCTCCGCCTGCTGAAGCGATAAGGTCTGCTTCATTTTCCATATGTTCCCGTATAACGTCCATATTCGGGGTATACATTACTACATGTATAGTATCTTTATCCTCTATATCTTGGCCTCTGTAAATCGTCTTTATTCCATATTTACTGCTTCTAAGATCTTCTGCGCCGTCATATGCAGCTAGCCAATGATCAAAACCTTTTGTTATCTTTTGCTTTAGAATAAGTGTTGGCATTTTTTTCCTTTTCAAAACTAAACCTAGTGTTAGCATACACTCGGAATTAGGCTTGCATAGTACAGGTTTAGTAGTGTCTTTTATTTTGGACAATTAATATAATTAGAAAAGTATCAATTCAGTTGATTAGATAAATATTTTTCAAAGCTTTGATATCTAATGGCCGAACTTAGTTTTCGAGACAGGTAAAAACATGATATAGTGCAAAAGGCAGCTTGCAAAGTTTGTTGCTATCGGAGAAGTTTGAATAAATGATAAAACTTATTTATTTTAAAATGAGAGCGTTAGCCGAAGCACCACAACTGCTTTTGGCTTATTGTGGAATAGATTACGAGTATTGCATGTCGTGGGATCACTTTGACGAAGAGTGGTCGAACGTAAAACCCAGAATTCCTTTTCAACAGCTACCCATTCTGGAAGTCGAAGATGGCACTCAAATTTGCCAAAGCGTTGCTATTCTCAAATATATAGAAAATGTAGGTGGTTTAATAATCAATGATCCTGTGAAAGCCGCTGAAGCCATGGCCGTTTTGCAAAGTGCCCAAGAATTATTCGCCCCACTGAATCCAACAGTAAATTTTGCTATTGGACAGGATTTTTGCAACAAAAGAGATAATATGACAGCAAATTTAAAAAGCCGGTTTTCCGATTTAGCCCGGTATCTTGATAATCATAAAGGTAGATACTTTATCGATGATACTCCAAGAGCTGCAGAATTTGCCTGTTTTCATCATCTTGATTTGTCCAGAAAATTAGACC
>CEUF01284774.1_pt1 | contig 11755 bp, 9 predicted proteins | sample 531461 | NCBI WGS metagenome assembly CEUF01 (sample SAMEA2623350, study PRJEB7988) | marine metagenome | biome: marine biome (ENVO:00000447); feature: surface water layer (ENVO:00002042); material: "saline water (ENVO:00002010), including plankton (ENVO:xxxxxxxx)" | depth 5 m | reverse complement strand
AGTCTGTACACTTTGGTAATCGAGCCACATCATCGGCTTCGTCGGCTTCGTGACCTCTGGTGTGCGGAGAGTTTGTTGTGTGCCTTGGCAGCTCGTGAGCAGGAGCAAGGCCACCGCAAGGAAAAAAGTGTATGTGTTGTGTGATACTCGTCGTTTACTCAATGCTTCACCCATGTTTGGGGTCTCTTGATGTGGGGGATAGACACCCACTTTCGTTGTTGTTGTCGCTGGATTATAGCAGATTTTTGTGAAATGTGGACCCGCTGTTGCTGATTCTGGTGCTCTCTCCATTTGGTGGGGGATTGCGCACTTTGGTGGTTGTTCTTTTTTTGGGGAGTGAGGGGATCCTGTGTATGATGGACGTGTACAAGGAAGAATGTTTGCGGTGTTTGTTGTGTCATCTTGTAAGGTGAGCGGCACAAACAGACACGTTGATTGCTTTGTTGGTGAGGATACTGTGACTGAACTGACGACCTATGAACCCCAACTCTTGTTCTCGATGCATTGTGAGATCACACAATTTGCCATCGACACGTTGCTCAAAGAGCTCGACTACTCCCTGACACTTGAGAAGTACGTCGAACAACATCGCCGTGGATACTACTTGAAGGTCGGAGGGCCCATGAGGCTGCACGACTTTAGCCTCTCCATCGCTGACGGTAAGGGGCATCCAAGTCTTGAGATCACAAATGAGTTTAAATTTTACTGCCGCGTCCCGTTGCTCGGAGAGCGGCAATTTGAGTCGCTGCCCTTTAAGCTCTATGCACCCTCTGTCGGGGTCGCCCTGAGCGCCAAAGGCTCGAAAGGTTACGCTGTGCTCCATCTCAACAGCTTGCGGATGGAGATGGGAGAATTTAGTCAGTCTGCAAAACCACGTCTCTTCGATGAAATGTGGGGGTTTGCCAAGCAAAGTGTGCAGATCATCTTGCAGGAGTTGACGTCCGCAATCAATGAGCGTCTACGGCAAGAACCTTTCGAACTGTTCGACCTTGCGCGCACACAAATCCCACTTGGAGAGGGCAAAGAGATCGACGCACAGATCGTCTTCGACCGTTTCCAATTTGAAGATGACAAACTCGTCGCGGCGCTGCGCTTTTTGACGATCCCATAGAGGTAAAGATGTCTGGTAAGCAATCCAAAGAAAACGAACAGATCGTCGGTCTTATCAAGTCCTTCTCCTGGCCACAATCACTCAAGGGCAAGTGTCGCTGGTACTTCGAAGGCCGCGATGGCAGGTTGCCTTACGTGATGGTGTCAGAAGATGGGGCGATGATGTTGCGCAGCGGAGACGCGGCGATCGTACAATCACCACAGTGTTCCTTTTCCATCGTTGATCGTGCGTTGGCTGAACGTATTGAAGGGCTGGATCATCGATGGGTGCGTTTTTGGAATCGCATGTGAATGTCTTTGAGAGGCTGTCTCAGGGGATGTAGTTGAGCGCGTCTGTGTGGGGATATTCTTCTTTAGAGGGCATGCGAAAGGTCAATTGGCCTTGGGGATCGACTCCCGTTGGGATGACCATGATCTCTGCACCCACTTGGAGGTTTGTGTCTTCGCAGCCCTGAATGGTTCCGATGTGACTTCCGATGCGAAATGAGATGTTCTCTTGTTCGACGCTGAAGACGAGACCGAGGTAAGGTTTGTCTTTGTGAAGGTCGAGGGTAAGCGCCTTGAGTTGGCTTCGGACGACACGGATGAGGGGTTTTTGTTTTGTCCTGAGCTCTGCCTGTCCATTGCGTTCGATACGAAGTCTGATGGGCAGGAGGGCTTCGAGTGCTTTGATGTTGCTCCCACCTGGACCGATGACTCTGCCGATCTGTGAGCGTTTGACCTGAAATTGTAGTTGGTGTTCAGCTTGTTCTGGTTGGACTTCCCGCACACGTGGTGTGGGGAGGCATTCATCCATCTTTGTGAGCAAAGTGTCGAGTCCTGCACGTGCTCGTTCGAGGGCTTGTTGTAAGAGTGGGATAGGGAGCCCGTGGCACTTCAGGTCGAGCTGTAGCGCTGTGAATCCGCCTTTGTGTCCTGTGACTTTCAGATCCATATCACCGTAAAAATCTTCGAGTTCACAGATGTCCGTGAGGAAGAGTGTTTGTTCATCGTCCTGGATCATACCGACGGAGACGCCGGCGATGTGTTGATCGAGGGGGAGGCCTGCGTCCATCATCGCGAGGCTCGCGCCACAGACCGTCGCCATAGAGGAAGAGCCATCAGAGGAGGTGATGTCCGAGGCGATCCTGAGTGTGTATTGTGCCAAAAAGCGTTTGGGGAGCGCGTGTAAGAGCGCCTTTCTCGCGAGGTGTCCGTGACCATGTTCGCGAAATCCCGTCGCCTGGAAGGGGTTGGCGTTGTTGACCGCGAATCCAGGGAAGTTGTAGTGGACGATCAGAGCTTGGCTGTAACGTCCCTGGAGGCTTTGGTGCTCTTGTGAGAGTTTGGCATCCGCGACGACTGCGGTGACAAGCGCCTGTGTGAGTCCTCTCGCGAAGAACGCAGAGCCTTGTGCCATAGGGAGCATCGTGGTCTCGGCATCCAACGCTCGAAGTTGATCTGCCGCGCGACCGTCAAGGCGACCATGATCAAGCGTTTGTCGGCGGACAAAGTGCTTGAGTTCGTCCTGGAAGTGCTCTTCGTCGAGTATCGGATCGTCCTCTTTGAGAGCGTTGTACAATGTGTGACTCTCTTTATAAAACGATCGTTTATCGTACTGTCCCCAATTGTCCATGTGCGCTTGGAGGGCGTCAAAGAGCGAGGTCTTCGTCGCAGGAAGGGGGGCTTGAGAAGAGGGGGAGGTGAGGTCTCGCTGGAGTTGTGTAAGCAACGGCGTGAGCGCTTCTTGTGCGAACGTACATGATTCGATGATTTGCTGTGTGGAGTGGTTGGCGAGGGGGCCATCGAGCATCGTCACACCGTGCTCACTCATGGCGACAAAGAGACCTTGATCTGTAGGCAATTGATGACCTGAGAAGGAAGGTTTGTCGAACGTGCATCCTTTTGATGGATGATGAAAGACGCGACATCCTGCGACGAGTGTGTCGACGGGAAGAGGTGAGATGTAGAGTGTGAGGCCCGCTGCGAGGAGGGCTAGAGCTTCGATGTCAGAGGTGGGATCGGCGCTATAGATGATAATGTGGAGATGGGGATCGCCTTCGTAATGGCTTGGGAAGGCTGGACGAATGGCACGTGCGATCATGCGTCCGATCAGGATCTCGTGTTCACTTGGACGCGCCTCACGACGAAAGTAATTGCCTGGGATCAGATCGGCCGCTGATAAACGCTCTCGATACTCAACGGAGAGAGTATTCTGTCCTTTTTTCATGGGCTTATATGGGATCGTCAGCGTCGATAAGATCATGCTTTTTTTGTGACGGAGAACAAGCGAGGTGTCTGCTTGGGGTGCAAGCCTACCAGTCTCTATACTGATCTCTTGTGTGGCGAGATGTACCTGAATGTGTTGGGAAATGTCCATGACGCGGGCCTTTCTATTGCTTCGTAACTTAGCGGAGAGCAGATGTGTTCTTATCTATGAGCAACAAGCACAAGAGGCAAGCTCTTTTTGGCGTGGATGATAGCCGTGACGTTTCGTCTCACGTGCGTCACATGTGGTCTTTGTGCAAATATACGGTGTCTTTTTTCTTTATATAAATAAGTTGCTTATCGGATTCGTTCTGCTGTGTGACGATGGTGTGACGATGTATTCTTACAACAAAACCATAGTCTGTTTCAAAGCGAACCAAGAAACAGCCCATACGAAAACAAGCATCCATTGAGACATGCAACAGCTCAATCATTTCGATAAACGATGCTTGAGAAGATCTGACACGATCTTCGGCCCTGATGGTCCCCGAGAAAACCATCAAGGGTGATACAAAACGCACCAGGGAGACCTGGTGATAGAGGTCCATATCCGGCAACAGGAGGTTATCATGAACACCAAAAAGCAACGAAGTAAACGGGAGTGATCCTGTGAAATACAGTCTCAACAAACTGTATTTCAATGACCTCCTACGTTGTAAAGTGGATGGGACGTCTCGTTTGGGAGTGGCTTGAGAAACCACGTTGAGCAAACGATATCATACGTTTCATAGTTCTCGGTACAGACAACCCCAACCAGAGCTCCTGGTTGGGGTTGGTTGTGTCGTTTTTTTGTTCTCCCCACAGCTCTTCACTTCTTTTTCTTCTCATCTTTATCATCTTGTTCCAAGACAATCTGTTGTGAGCGGTACATGTGCACAAGCGCTTCTTGTTTGGAAGGTGCGATCGCCGCAGACGTGATCAACGACGTGACACCTGCGAGCAGCAACGCGCCCCCTGTGATCCACGACGCGAGGGCGGCCTGTCTCCACTGACGACCTTCAACAGGGCTGTACTTCTTTTGTTCATCTTGGATCACCCAGGCATCTGATTCGAGATGAAGCCCAACACCAGCCACACCACAGACGACACCCAGCCCAACCCCGATCCAACCTGCGATGTGAAGACGTTGGCTGACCAGCGCCCTTTGTCGGCGCTCTCGTTGCCATCTGTCGTACATGTTTTGTGCCTTAAATAGGCGTAGCGCTTGTGTTTTGAACGTTTTCTTCATGGTGAGCTGCATCTTGCGGATCTCTTTCAGGCGCTTGGTCGCCTCCTGATCTTGTTTGGAGAGCTTCACACGACGTCGTCGCTTCCACCCTTTGATGAGTCTTTTGAGCCGAAAAACGCGCAGCTTTACGATGGAGAGTCTATTGCGCAGGATCCCCTCCTGACTGAGTGTGTTGACGAGGGCGAGGGCTTCTTTGGTTTTGAGTCGCTTGCTCAATGAGCGAAAGAGTTTGTTGTACTGTTCTAGGTGAAACAGCCCCTTCGTGAAGTGTGTCTGTGTGCGTTGGAGTTGTCGCAGATCGTGTTGGATTTCTTGTTTGTCATGATACGCTTCGAGCGCTCGGGAGGGGGGCAGCGCTCCTTTGTTCATAAAGTATTTGTAACGGAGCAGGTGATACCACAGCACGGCGTTGTCAAAGGAGGGGACACCTGGATGGGGGCCGTAGGTCTTGAGCAGATCTTCGGCCTGGACGAGTTGCCGTCTCATACTATCAAATCGCCTCGTCGCGAAGTCTTGGCGAGCTTTGCTGAGCAAGCGATTCATCTTGATCACGAAGGAGCGGTCAATGGGTCGTTTGGCCTGTGACAAGGAAGGCTGGAGTGTCAACACAAACACAACAACCACAAAGAAGCGACAACACTGAAACACAAACATACTTCTCTCTTTGGTTTAAGGCCGCCGGATGGAAAAAAGGAAACGGAAAACGAGACGAACACAAAGGGCAGCCTAAAGCCGTTGGATGACAAAAGGGTACGGCCTTACAAAAAACAAACTATACCACATCTCCACAGGAACAGCTCAAGGCAGTGTGTCTTCGAGACCTGGTCGTCGGACTTGCGGGAAGCGACGGCGAATCGTGCGTCTTCTCTTGAGAGGTCTGTTTCGTCGTTTGACGGGAGGAGTGTATCGTTTGGTGACGATCTTGCGGCGCTGTGAAGGAGACACTGTTCGTGCTGAGGGGCGTTTCTGTGGAGGGGGTGTGATGGCTTTGGGTTGTTGTTCCTTTTTGGTCTGGCGCTTTGTCGGTGGGGTCTTTTGTGTCGCGTTGTGTTGTGGTTGTCGTGAGAGAAAAGACCACACCCCAAGCAAAACACCGATGATCAACACACCGAACACGACAACATATAGAGGACGCGTTCGGGGGGCAGATGGTGTTTGTGTGGTTGGAGTCTCGTGGATTGGTTGTGAAGAGGTGACGCGGGCAGGAGGCTCTTCTTCTTTGTCTTCTTCGTGTGGTGTGTTTTTGTCTTCTTTGTCGAACTGGACAAGAGGAGAGTAAATCTGGAAGACTGGCGGGACCTGTGTTTGCCGCGCATCATCCCGCGCTTGCGAGAAGATCTCACCTGTCGGTAAACCATAATGTGGCAAGGCTTTGTGAGCGTCTGTGGCGTCCTCGAAGCGATCTTCTGGATCTTTCTCTGTGATCTCTTCGGCCCAATCGTTGATCGCCTCAGCGAGCGCCCTGTCAACATCTTCAAAGCGTTCCTGTAAGACGTCGACGAGATCGGGCATTGGATTGTGCAGGTGTTGGAACATCAACTGATGAGGTGTGCCGATGAAGGGCAACTCTCCTGCGAGTAATTCATATGCGAGAATACCGATCTGATAGAGGTCTGTGCGTTCATCGATATCGTCTCCACGCCACATCTCCGGTGGCATGTAGCCGGGGGAACCGAGGACCGTTCCTGTTTGTGTTTCGACGGTCAAACTCGTCAGATCCAGCTCGGAAAACCAACGAGCGATCCCAAAGTCGATGATCTTCAGTTGGAGCGGTTTGGTCTCAGGTAAACACAGAATGTTGGAGGGCTTAAGATCCCTGTGGACGAGCTTCTCTTGGTGGACAGCTTGTAAGCCCAGCAAGAGCTCGCGCAAGATATGAAGGAGCGATTCGACGGAGGGATTGTGTTGCTCGGCGTATTCTTTGAGGGTGATACAGTGGGGGAGCAGCTCCATAGTGTAGTAGACACCGAGCTGTTCGTCTCGGCCTGCGTCGAACAGGCGGATAATCCGCGAATCATTGACGAGGCGGAGAGCGTTGATCTCGCGCTGCATCCGCTTCTCTAATTCTTTGATATGTGTCGCGTCTTCAGGGAATTTGAGCAGCTTGAGCGCGACGAGGTCTTCTTGTTGTGTGTCGTAGGCTTCAAAGACGTTGCCCATCCCACCTTTCCCTACAAGTTGACGAAGCTGGTAACGTCCTGCGACGGTCTGGTTGCGCACATCTGTCATGACAGCTCTTGTCTCTTCTCTTTTGGGAGGAGTTTTTTGGCCCGCTTGAGCAGTGAACGAGACTTTGGTGCTCTCATTTGCTTGGGAAGTGCGGGCAAATCGAGTGGTGTCGTCTGGAGCAGGGTGTGGACAAAGTGATAGGGGAGCGTGGAGGGGGGTGTGTACTTTGTGCCCGACATGGTGATCTGTTCGAGCGCTGTCTGAGCGTCTTGGGGACGATTGAGGGCTGTGTAGATGTGCCTCATCGTGTCGTATTGTAGCAGCCTCTCTGTCGGCGTTGCGTCGGAGAAGGTGTGTTCGAGTGAAGTGATGATCTCGTCTGTATCGGGTGTTGGGGTAGAGGTCATGGCAAGCTCTGCCTGGAGACATGCTGTCCAGAGGGAGAGGTCACGTGCCTGGAGAGATGTTGTGTTGAGCTTGATGCACTCGGACAATGGTGTATTGGGATCAGGCAAGCCTTGTCTGTGTCGACGCCAGGCCTGGATGTAGAGCCCTTCTGCTTGTTGGTAAAACAGGCCGTGTTCTGTACACAGTATCTGCGCGAGTGAAAAGAACGCGTCGAAGTCGTCATCGAGCTGTTGTCGGGCTTGGAGAGAGAGCATTTCGTTGAGCGCATCGACGACGAGGTCGGGGGATTTGAGGTCGAGTCCCATGGAGAGTTTGTAGGCGAAGCAGGTGTAAGCCTGTGGGAGGGCACCGAGCTGACAGTAAAGTTGTCCGATATTTCCGGCGGCTTTGCAGATCCCTGGGATGCTGAATTGGCGTGTCGCGAGGGCGAAGTGTTGTTGAAGAAAGTCGAGGGCGCGTTCGACATTGCCCATCCAAACGTGCCACTTACTGAGATGTTCGAGTCCACGGCGCAGGCGAGCTTCTTCACCAGCTTCATCGAGCCACATCATCTGCTCTTCAAAGTACTGAAGGGCTTCGATGTACTTATCTTGCTCGTTGGCAAAGAAGCCGGAGGAGCCCATAATCCGACTGATCGTGAATTGACTTTCGTCACCAAAGGACAGCTGCTCTTCTTCGTGCAGGAGCTGTTCTTCTTCGTCGATGGCGAGCTGAAGGGTCTTTTCAAACGTCTCCAGTGCGCGCTCAAAGGCACCTTGTTGGATGTAGATGCTGCCGAGCGCGGCGTAGCCTTCTGAGAGATAGCGGTTGTTGCTGAGTTGTTGCGCGAGGTCGATCTTCTGTTGGCTGTATTGGAGCGCGCTGTCGAACAGACCTTCTTGTCGGTCACTTTTGATCAGGCTGTTGAGCACCTGGATCTCCAGATCGTGAAGGTCTTTGCTTTGGGCAAAGTGTAGAGCTTTTCGCAGCCAACGGCGGGCGGAGCTGTGTTCTCCTTGGCGTCTGTACAGGCGACCATTGGCGAGTGTGCTCAAGAGGATATGTTCATCATCTCGCAGTGAGCGGGCTTGTGAGGCGTATTCTTTGAGTAGGGGTTGGGCAAGTGTGAATTGTCGCTGTGCCATGTAGATCTCTGCCAGATCCTTGTAAAAGGGCAGCGCGGCTGTGGTCCCTTTGCAAATGAATAGACCTCGCTTAAGCCATTGGATCGCCTCTTCGTAGGCTTTTTGTGTGCGGGCTGTGTCGATCACGAGCTGGAGGTAGGTGCGCTCTTTCTCTGTGTCACCGGCATAGCGCCAATGGTGTGCGAGTTGTGTGGGATGCCCTTTGGTTTGTTCGAGGGCGAGGGCGATACGTTTGTGGAGAAGTTGCTTTCGTACAGGGCTGATCTGTTCACGTAAGGTGTGTTGAAGCAGGATGTGGCGGAATCCGTAGGTCCTGTTGGAGGGTTGTCCGTGGGATAGGAGCAGATGTTTTTGAAGCCCACGCTCGACAGCGCGCATGACATCTTCTTCGCTGAGCTGACTTGCGCGCTGAAGCTGTGTGAAGTGAACGGGGTGTGCAAAGAGGGCGATACATTCGATACATTGTCGGTGGGCTTGTGGGAATGTATCGAGCGCTTGTTGGAGTACGGACTGGATTTTTTCGGAGACAGGGACAAAGTCATTGGGTTGGGAGGGGTCCCATTGTTCGAGGTATTCTTGTGTGTAGAGCGCGTTGCCTTTGGTGTAGGTGAGGATCTTGTCACAGAGCGCTGTGTGTTCATCTTGTTGGAGGGCTGGAAAGGATGACTGGAGCGCAGGGAGCAGGTCATCTTGTGTGAGTGGTGGGAGCTTGATGAGTTGAATCTGTTCGTCTGTGCGGGACTTTTGTTTGATATTTTGCAACAAGGGGTGGGTGTCTTCGTCTCTCATGCACCCGATGAGCAGGCTTCCATGTGGTTGATTGGCGGGGTGATTGAGCAGGAAGTCGAACAATTCGAGGCTGGCTTCATCGGCCCAGTGGAGGTCATCGAGAAAGATCACGATGGGGCGACCTTCTTTTGAGGTCAGGAGTGTGGAGAGGGCGGTGAAGAAGCGGTAGGTGTCTTCTGGTGTGTGTGGGAGGGGTTGAGGTGGCTGATCGACGTGTTGCATTCCCCATTGTGGGAAGAGTCGGATGACTTGTTCGAGGACAAATGAGTGGGAGGTGCCCGTCTGTACAAGAAGATCATCGAGTAAGGGACGTAGCAATCGGCTCCAGACCATGTAGGGAAGCTGTTGGTCACCTGGTTGGCAACGCTCTTCGAGCAGGTCGGGTGAGTGATGTGTCGTGAACTCTCGAACCAGCGCGGTCTTGCCGTTGCCTGATTCCGCTTCGATCAGGACACAGTGGTGTTGTCCTTGCTGTGTTTGTTGCCAGCGTTCGAGGAGTTGTTGTTGTTGCGTTGCGCGGCCGAGGAGTGTCGTTGTTGGCGTGGCTGCCTGTGTCTTGGGTTGTGTCGTGCCGAGGAATGAGGTGTAAGTGGGGCTGAAGTCACCTTCGAGCACTTGTTGATAGAGTTCTTCTGTTTCGTCGGTCAGCTCGATGTCGAGTTGTTCTTGTCTGAGTTGTTTGCACAACTCGTATTGTTGGATTGCGGCGTCACGTTGGCCATTTCGAGCGTAAAGCCACATCAAGAGGCTGTGTATCTCTTCTCTGAGGGGGTCCAATTCGAGGATTCGTTGTGACCACTTGATGGCCTCTGTGTGGTGTGCTTGCTCGACGAGTTGTTGGATGAGGATTTTTGTGCCTTTTTCGTAGAGGAGCGCGAGTCGGCTCCGTTCACCGGAGAGCCAGATCTCGAAGTGCGGGGCTTGTTTGAGGTTAAAGCCCTTGAGAAATTCGCCTTGATAGAGTTCGAGTGCGGTTTGAAGTTGTGCGGTGGTACGTTGTTCGAGATCTGTGGAGAGTGTGTGTTCAAATTGATGGATATCGGTGTGTTCTCGTGGGTATTGGATGGAGAGTCGAGGGCCGTCAGCGTGGAGGAATTCTTTTCCGAGATCTTTGCGGATGCGGCTGAGGTGCCAGCGGAGGGAGGCGGCGCGGTCATCGGTTTCGGAGCAGAACAGCTCAGCGAGCACTTGCCTGGGCTGTGGACGGGCATTGCAGGCGAGGTATGCGACCATCGCGAGGGTCTTACCGCGAAGTTTCGATGATGCAGGCGCGTTGTCTTCGAGGATCTCGAAGTGTCCAAAAAAGCGGAATGAATAACTCATTAGGCTCCCAATCCTGTCAGGGCATGTTGACTCATGAGCGTCATCATACCGCGCATCTATGTGATCGGGAAAGCCTTAAATGTTGGAGATGGCCGTAACCTTATGATTTTCCCTGGAAGAGGGTGAAGGTTGAGCCGTTGGGATCGTCGATTACGGAGAAGGAGCCGACACCAATATCAGTGATGGGGACACAGATCTTGCCGCCCAGCTCTTCCACTTTTTTGCAGGAAGCTTCGATATCTTTGACGTCGAAGTAGATCATCCAGTGTGCAGGCATCTCACCCCATTGTTCGTTCATCTGGATGATCCCACCAAAGTCTTTGTCTCCCTGCGTCAACGTTGTGTAGGAGGTGTGGGGCATCTCTTCAGTCTTCCCTTCCCAACCAAGGAGCTCCTTGAAGAAGGTGAGGCTTGTTTGGGGTTCACGTGTCGCGAGCTCAAACCAGCACGCTGTGTGTTCTTCTCCAAAAGCATCGAATCCTTTGTGACCATCAGCTTCCCAGAGACCGACGATTGCACCTGTAGGCTCCGCGATCATCGCGACACGGCCTGAGTCTCCGATCTTGGCGGGGGGCATGATCACCTTCCCACCCAATGCTTCCACTTTTTTGACGGTCTCATCGGCGTTGTCTGTTGCGATGTAAGACGTCCATACAGTTGGCGCGCCGTTATCGACCATCTCTTGTGTGAGGAGTCCTGCGCCGCCGACGTGTTTTCCGTCTTTGGTGAAGAAAATGTAATGTTGATCTTCGCTGTGTGCTTCGACTGTTTGCCAACCAAAGAGGCTGCCGTAAAACTCGATGGTGCTTCCCATGTCAGTCGTTGTGAGATCGGCCCAACAAAATGTTCCTGTGGATTGAGACATTGATATTCTCCCTTTTCGTTTGAAGGATTGTGATTTGGATCGTGACTCATTTTAACTGAACATGTGTCATATCGTGACATATGTTCATCTGAACATTGAACGAGTAGGGAGAGGTGCTGAGATGTTTACAATTGGCTGGCGTAACGTGCAGGTGGGACGCCGATAATGGACTTAAAATCCCTGGTGAAATGGGCTTGATCGAAGTATTCGAGTTCGAGGGCGAGCTGGGATAGGTCCGTATCAGGGGCGTTGGCGATACGTTCAGCGGCTTCAAGTAGGCGATAGCGTTTGATCGCCCACTTGGGGGACACACCGAGATAGTGTTTAAACAACCTTTGTAAGGAGCGGACGCTGCGATCTGTTTGTGCCGCGAGGTCTTCGACTTTGAGGAGGGTGGGGGTGTTTGCCAACAGGTCGATGAGCGAACAGAGGTCTTCAATGATCGGATCGTATGAGGTGAGGACGCTCCGCCAAAAGTCCGCCATGAGGAGC
>CEUF01122752.1_pt1 | contig 11811 bp, 9 predicted proteins | sample 531461 | NCBI WGS metagenome assembly CEUF01 (sample SAMEA2623350, study PRJEB7988) | marine metagenome | biome: marine biome (ENVO:00000447); feature: surface water layer (ENVO:00002042); material: "saline water (ENVO:00002010), including plankton (ENVO:xxxxxxxx)" | depth 5 m | reverse complement strand
TTTTTATCAGTATACACATTGTTATCTTCGCCCATACTTTGTTTAAAAATAAAACCAGTTTTGATTGAAGATTGATTCTCACTAAAAAGATAAGAAGAGCTAACTCTATGAAATTGTTCAGGATTATCAGAATAATAATAATCCATAGTTTGCCCATCGCTATCTGGATTTGTAGTTATGGGGGTCGTTTTAATTGATGATGAAACTCTTAAGTGGAATTGGTTATTCTGCTTAGGATTGAAATCTATAAAATCAATTAAATTTTTATAACCATAATAACTAATACCTGGAGAATTCTTTAGCTCAAACGTACCATTAATACGACCTCTTTTTTTTTGCAATAATACAGCATTCGCATCGATAGGTGAAATATTAGGCAATGATAAAATATCATCATAATTCATATTATTAATATCTCTTGGCTCAAAGTATCTATCAAGCCAAGTATCAGATAATCCTTCTGAATTCCCTTCACTCTGTAACCATCTTTCTAGTTTATATGATGATGTAAAAAAATTAACCTCACTTTGGTCTTGAGTGCTCTTTTTTATTAGTGTAACCTCACCCGTCGAATCTACTATGGCTTCTTGAGCAATTATCATCGATAAAGAAAAAAATATTATATATATTTTCATTAAAAATTTATACCAAAATTAAATTGATGGGTCCCTGGTAGCACATGATGAGTGAGATAGCCATAAGAAATATTAAAGCTATTTTTTTGATATGAAAAACCAATACCAAATCTATTTGGATTAATCTGAACTCCAGTATTTAATTGCAAAGATCTATTTAATTTATATTGCAAAGCAGTTCTATATTGCGTACTATGATATCCTAGCAATTGTTCTGCTGAAAAAGAAACTTCCATGAAATTATTAGGAATAGTAGTCAATCCAATATGAAAAACTCTAGGTAAATTTTGATTTGAAAATCCCCCTCCTATCGTTGGAGAATTGATATTTTTAATAAAAACTCCTAATCTATTTTTATCTCTTAATACTCCGAGAAAACCTAAATCTATACCCAAAGAGCTTATTGGATCACTATCTAATCCATTAGACCCATCTCCTAGGCTTCCAGCTGATGGACCAAAATCAATCATGTATAAATTCCCTGTAATTCCCATCGCAAGAGATGAGTTATTATCATTAAGTAGATAGATTCCAGAAGATACACCAAATAAACTCTCCTTGAGTAAATCAATGTTTTGATTTTTTACAGATAAATTTGAAAATTTTATTCCAAGATTTATTTTATTAGTTCTTATAACTAGACCAAAATTAGATAAAGGTAAAAAGCTCTGATTATATAAATTTGAATATCCTATTGAAGCACTATTATTTTCAGATTCAACCAGTAATGCGGGATTATGGTAAACAGACCAAATTCCTAATCTATTGGATACTGCTGTTCCAGCTAGGGAGGTTGAAACAGAAGAATTAAATGAATAGCTGCTAAGACTTTGAGAGAATATAGCTGCAATAAAAATTATAAATATTAAATATTTTTTCATTTAGCAACACCTATCACAATTGGAGCTATATCTACAGCTGTTTTAGAATTATCAAAATTATAGGATTCTATATGCATAAGATATGTTCCTGGACTTACAATTTGTCCAAGATGATCTCTTCCATCCCATGAAGATCTATCAGAATTAATCCATGATTCTGGATTGCTAGGATCGACAGGATTAATTCCATTAAACCACGTTCCTCCATCTTCTGAATACTTATCAACTAAAGTTGTAATTACTCTTCCAGATAAATCAAAAATTCTGATAATTACTCTTGAGTTTGTCGGATGTGTATATGTGTAATCGAGTGTTTCACCCAGTGAAGGGATTAAGACTACTGGCTCTGGGTTAATTGATGTTTCTGATATAGAATTATCTTCAACAAAATACCCTCCAATCTCTTCAATGATAGTAATATCATTTTCATACTCAACTGTAATATCCCAATCAGTTTGAATATCTAATTGAGTATCATCTCCACAAAATACTCCCACAGTCCCAGTTACTTGGATTATATAATTCCCATATGGAAAATTACGTAACTTATTTAATTCGGTTAAAGTTATATCAAATCCATTTTGATATTCATTACTATCAGGCCAAATAGATATTTCTATGCGATATCCATCTTGATCAGAGATTGTAAAAGAGTGCGGACCGCCATAAGGAGTAACATCAAAATAATCTACTAAAATACCAGTTGCAGTTACAGTTTTTTCATACAAAGGACACTCTTGAGCCACACTAGAAGTTAAACTATACGAATCTGCACATGTTATAATTTCATCAGAACCATAAGAGCAATTATTAATGATACTATAAATAGAGGTGTTACATACCCCATCAATTATTTCACCTGAACAGCAAGTACCATCATCATAAACTGCATAGGGACTGTAATTGGCTGCTAGGGGATCTGTACAGCCGAATTCTGGAGATTTAATAATACCCCATGTGCTAAGTAAATTTTCACTAGTTTCATCATCTCCAAAGATACCATTTCCGGAACCTAATTGAGTCTCAGAACCTTCTTCTAAATCTATACGAATAAATGTAGAATCTTGACCATGAGCAAATTGTGATTCTTGATTCTCAATTGGAGTATCGCTAGAATATCCGTCAATTAAACTTTTATCAATGGCATGGCTATTCCCACCCCAAAGAAAATAATCAACATCTTTAACGGGTGAGGATTCTTGCCCGTCCCAATAGAATAAGACAAGAACCTCCGAATTATCATGAAGTAATTCAAAATTATTTGTACAGTTTTCACTCCAACTACAAGAAATTGTACCACCTAAATCTATCATATCATCGTATATATTTAAATCTGGATCGAAACTATAATATGAATTAAAAACACTATCTTCCTGAAAGCTTAATGTTAATGAATCATTAGGAGCTATGGACACATCTGGAAACCTTGCAAGAAAATCTTGTAGGGTTTGACCTTGATTTTCATTCCAAAAATTCTCATTTGAAGGGAGATTGTAATAAAGATCAGAATCTGTTATGTAGTAATCTGATAAATTAATATTATCATTTGTAGGGTTGTATATACTGACAAACTCAGCTTCAGTAGGAGCAATTGTGACTCTTGAAAAAACTAGATGATTAGTATTAGATAGACATACACCAATTAATATTGAAGTTAAAAAGAAAATAAATTTATTTTTCAACTTACTATCTATTTCCTAATATTGAACTCACAATAGAAACAATATCAAGTACATCGACATTAGTGTCTTGATTTACATCTGAAATACAAAGTTCATTTGAATCAAACTCACTATTACCTAGAACATAAGCAACTATAGATACAATATCAAGCACGTCAACATTAGTATCAGAATTTACATCTCCATTGGATACGCATCCACTACAGCTAAAATCATCAGTATTTCTTGGGTAAATTTTGAATTCCCCATAACTATATGCAACAACTCCAGTCACACAATCAAAACTATCACCAGCTGATATAGAAGGAAAAGTACCGTCAAAATGATAATCGTCAACCATTACCATACCGCTATTATCACTAACAGTCCAATTACCAAACTCATCGACCGAATCAAAACTAACATTTCTAATTTCTACTAGCATACTTTCATATTGCTCTCCAGACATAGAGCATTCAATTCCAAGATCTGAAGCTGATATTAATGTTGAAGATACATTATTATCTGAAGAAATCACTGAATAAGATGAAACATTAACCAATTCTGTCATGCTATAATATTCTTCAATTTCAGCTGTTACACTTATAATATCTCCAACTTGAGTATCTACTGAAGTATCATAAACATAAACGCCACACCATAGATCATCACATTCTGGGTCTTGAAGAAAGAAATTTGGATAAGAGCCTGACTTTACATGGGTTACAACCCCTGAAACTGTCACTTCTTGACCATCCATATCGCTTTCATAACAATATTGACCTTGTTCTTCTGTGTATTGAAAGTCATATATACTTACAGTTCCCACGGTAACTGTAATATAATCTATAGTTGAATAGTTAAACTCATCATCAAACACTTGCAAAGAAAATTCGAGCACACAGTAGTCAGAAGGTGCATTAAATGAAATAACAGCCTGTTCATAGTTATCCACATTAACATTTGGACCTGAAACTTGATTCCAACTATATCCAAGGATAATACCATCGCTATCATAACTGGCTGACCCATCTAAAGTTACAGATGCAGAAAAATCAACAATTTGATTTTGTCCAGCATCGGCTACTGGGATCCCACTATCTCCACCACCAGTATCTCCTGAACCACCTGAATTATGAGAACCTAAGTAATCCCAAGTATTAACATCATAAACTTCCCACTCAGAATTATTTACATCAGTTCCAGCAGATGTAGTCCAATCACCTAGATTTCCACTAGTTACACTTTCTTTTCTTACTAGAGTATGGTCTTTAGTAGCTTCAGAAACACCAGCAACATCCCACCCATTTCCAGGATCTGCATTAAAATCTCCTACACAGTCTATAATATCATATGAGCTCTCAGGCCCTGAAACTAAACAATAACCATCATTCCCATTACTAAGATATGTGTGATATTGATCGCATTCAGCTAAAATCAATGCGTCTGATGAGCCATGGCATATTACAAATACATCACCGGGAGCTATTGTAGAACCGCTATCAAATTCATTCCAATATTCATGCATACCTGGAGTAGAAGGTGCATTTGCAGTACTAGGAAATGCATACCCAGACAGATCAATCGATTCTGAAGTCGGATTATATATCTCTAAATATTTATTATTAGAAGTACCCTCAGCATACTCTGAAAAAAATAGTGATTGAGAAAATAAAATTGATGAAACTAAGGTTATAATTGTAACTAGCATATCTACATCCTTTATATAATGGGAATAATTATCCTTATATATTAAGAAATTAAATGAAATTCCTCAATGGATTAAATTGATATTTCTAGTCCAAAATAATGTGAAAGTCCTAAATTTGAATTTTCTAAGGATAAAATTGAATAAATAAACTTATATTTTTCTTTAATTGTAAATTTAATTCCTGATGACATAGTTGTTCTTGATTCGTAAAGTGAGTAGCCAAAATTCAATGTAAGATATTTATTTTTATTAATAACTCCTAAATGTAAACCATTATTATGGATAGTTGAATAATTATAGTCAAATAATATCTCAGTTTGAATTTTTTTACTATAGATAGAAAGGCCTACAGTACTATTTAAAGGTAAATCTATATTATCAGATGATAAATTTTCAATTAAGATACCAGCTCTAATTTTATCGGAAATATTTTTTTTAAGTCCCAAGTCAAATGAAATAGCAAATTTATTTTCAGTAAATAGCTGAGTGTATTGAATATTTGATCCTACGCCCAAAATATAATTATTTAGTGTATAACTCTTTGATAGACCAAATGCTAAATAATGAGAACTAATTACATCTAGGGGAGACTCTGAAGGAATATCATCATATACATTAATATCATCTACTCCAATACTATTAAACCTAAATCTATATCTGCCAGAAGAAAATGCAAATGAATTTCCAGTGAAATTTTGCAACCATCTATTTGTTGAGAAAGAAAGATTAGGGCTAGATACTTTTGGAACTGCTGGACTATTATAAATTAATTCTCTACTTGCAACACCAGCGCCAGACAATGCTAAATCACTAGGAGAGTTAAATATATTGATAGCTTCAAATCCTATTGAAAACAAGCTTGATAAAATTATTATATTAAGATATTTCTTCACTATAGTTTAATTGCTAGACTAATCAAATTAGTCACCCCAACTTTATTAAATTCTAAAGCATAATCTAATTTGAAAATTGATTTATTAAAAGATTCAAATTCTAATCCTAATCCTGCTGAAGGCTGAATTAATAATCCTTTTTTTTCATTATTAATTATTGCCCAGTTAGCTTGTTTGATACCTAATCTTATAAAAAAAGGATTTTTATAATTGAACTTATATTCACCACCTCCACTTAATCTGCTTGAAAGAAAATCTTTATCAAGATCAATCATCTCATGTTGGAAAGCTATAAGAATTAATTCTGATGGATAATATGATATACCTGAGATTATACGCATAGGAATTATATTTTTATTTTCACCCCATTTATAATGACCAGAAAAATTATCAACCTTTATACCTATATTCAGATTTTCAGATATAGAGCTTAATATTCCTAAATCTAATGATATTCCGTCTGATGATATTTTATCATTATTTGATAAATTATATCTTTGAAATAGCATTTTAGCGTTCATGCCAATAGAAAAATATTGGCTAAAATTAATCCCAAATGACATCATTGCATACGAATCATGAAAGCTGATTTGCTCCAGAAACTCTTCATTTTGATTTATAGATAGAATATTGGATGTACCAAAATGAATAAAAGAAAGACTAGCTCCAGCGTTGGGAGGTAAATTTCTTCCAATGCTAAATGCTTGCATATTTATTTTATTAGGAAGTAAAAATAATGAGCTACCAATAGTCAATTGTTTTTTCATTGAAATCATAGCTGGATTAGAAAATGAAGTAAACCCATCTTCGTAAGAAGCAATTGTTGCACCTGATAATGCTATATCCCTTGCACTAACACCATGTCTCAAAATTGATCCTGGATATCCTCCTGCGTAGTCTGCCAATAGAAAACTACTAATTAATGATATTAAAAAAATCATTCTAACCAATCTCATTTTGAGTTTACCACTAAAATATTAAATAAATAGCTATCACCATTGCTATGCTTATATTTAGCAATATAAAGTCCATTTGCCACTCTATCACCAAAGTCATTAGTCCCATCCCATCTAGTTATTTCTGATGAGTATATTTTAGCTACTCTATCCATTGCTAAATCATAAATAACTATATTTCCATTTAAATTTTTTTCTTGATTATTAAATACAAATGTTAGTTGATTAGTTACCTCAAAATCTAAGGGGTTTGGATATGCATAAAATAAATTATCTTGAATATTACCTGTCACTGATTCGCATTCAAAATTAAACCCATCATATTCACATATACCCTGCGAAGTTCCAATAAATAGACTATTAAAATTTTCCAATAACTCTGCATCAAAAACTGATTGAGTAGAGATTTGATCAGGTAGAAAAAAAGTGTCCCATAGATTATCAGCTTGATAGTTTGATGATGTAAAAAGGCCTTGATTTGATGAGACGTAAATATTTTCAGGGCTAGAAGATATATTATATGTCAATAAATTTCTATTTTCAAGTTCATCTGGAGTATGCCATGTTAAACCACCATCATCAGTATAACTTGGAGGACCTCCATAAATTAAATGAGAACCTGAATATTGGCGATCCCAAGTTATAGCCCATAACCTGTTAGTAACTCCATTATCTAAAATTTGATTTTCAAATCCTATTATCCAATCATCATAAAATCCATAATCTTGTGCTGTAAAGTGAGTCCAGTCAATACAAGAGTCTGAATTGACAATACCCTTATTGATACCATCGGCAGTTCCTACCCAAAGAGTATCTTCTACTGTAAATACAGAAAATACTTTATGATTATCAAATTCATATCCACAATTACTAGTAGAAATAGAATTTCCTATGGGATTAATTTGATATTCAGAAATATTAATAGAATTACAGTTTAAAATATCCTGATTATCCATTGGGAGTGGGACTAATTCCCATTTAGGATTTTGTAATTCATAATTAAAACGCCTCAATGATCCTGCCCAACTAGCTGCATAAATATAGTCCCCATGAATACTTAAACCATAAGAGACATTTTGTATATCAGTAGTTACTGCAAAATTTAGTATAGAATCTTGCTCCCCCCATGAAATATAGTCATACATCGAGCATCGACCATCATTACCATCACAATCCTCACAATTAAATTCACATTCACTTTTATTATTATACAATGAGTTCTCATTGAATGGTCCCCATAAACATGCCCATTTATTTTCATAAGTTGGGAAATCTTGGTGACTGCTATCTATTGGCTGGGCAATATATCTCCAAGATTCTCCTGCATCAACTGAATATGAAATACCCATACCCTTGGATTGACTTCCCACAGAGGTATCAACACTTTGAACCCCAGAAACTGCGATGATATCATCTTTTATTGTTAATGCAGGGTTTCCACCCTCTACAAGATTCAAGCCTACAAAATGTCCATATCTTAATATCCCTGATTGATCATAGTATGCTAAATTCATTCCTGTATCTGTGCCTATTATTAAAGTAGAATCTCCTAAAATTTCTATATCAAATGCAGCATTACTTGACAACCCACTAGAGACCTCCCTCAAATTTGAGGAACTATTGAATTCTATTGAATACGGAACTTGCAGGTAAGCCAATGAATAAAAGATTAATAAAATAAATATTTTCATGGTTCGACCGGCTCAATTTGAAGATGAATTTCATCTGATAAATCACTTAATCCAATTGAATCAATAACTTGAAACTGAAAATTAACATTACCAAATCCACCGCAATATGGATAATTAGAAGGCTTAAAAGATTGATATGTATAAAATAGAAAATCTTCAGAATCTACTAAAAAGCAATCAATTGAATTTTGACATTCATCGAATACTAATTCTTCGCACACTTTCCCTAATTCTAAATCATAACCTCCATAGCATGAACTATTAATTAATTTAAATTCTGGAGATGTTATCATTTGCAAATCATTTATCTCTTCATAGTCACAAGTAAAATTATCAAGAGGTGTGCCTAAAAAGAAATCTTCTCTTTTTATATAGTAAATAACCTCATCAATATCGTCAATTCCGTTCAAATCTTCAATCCATACATTAATTCTTAAAAAAGTTGTATCATTTTCAGATAAATAATGAACAGAATCCATCTGTACAGACTTTATCAAAGGATGATAATTAAAATCTGCCTCCTCGATTAGAATATTTTTAGTACAGGATAAAATAAATATTATTAATATATAAAATAGTAATCTCATATCTTCTTGCAATCTATTAAAAGCCATTCGTTCTTAGATTTAAAGTTTTCAATTTTAAAATTCTTTTTTGTAAGTAATTTTTCTATTTCATATTTATCTTCAACGAGTAATCCAGAAAAAATGAATCTAGCATTAGTATTTTCAATATTTTTGATCATTTTCTTTATAATATTTTTTTCAATATTTGCCAATATTAAATCATAACTAAAATCATTCCAATCTAATACGTCACTCCAAAAAATTTCTATATCTTTGGAACAACTATTTAATTCAGCATTAAAATAAAAATCATCTTTACATTCTATATCAAATTCAACAGCCTTAATATCTTTATATTTTAATTTTGAGCCAACTATGCTCAAAATTCCACTTCCAGCTCCAAGGTCCAATAATGAAAATTCATTATTACTATAGTCAATTAATGATTCAACCATTAGACTTGTAGTTTCATGGTGTCCTGTACCAAATGACATTCCTGGTCTTATATATACATTTGAATCATTAATATTATCTTTAAAATGCCAATCTGGTAAAATATTTATTTTATTATTAATTGTAACTGGAGTGAAATTTTCTTTCCACATTAAATGCCAATCTTCATTATCAATCTTTTCCCATTTCAAATTTATAGTATCAGGTAATTCTAAATTATTTAAAACATTAGTCACCTCATTTTTAGACTCAATAGATAAGTAGATTTTGGTGAGATTTTCTTCAATAAAACTACCTAAACAATAATTTTGAATTTTTGAGAAAAGAATCTCAGCTTCATCTAAATTACCTTCAATATTTAAAACCTCCCAAAAATCATCCATTCCTATTTATCCTCATTATAAATTAAGGTTGCAATGACAGTTCCAACTGCTTCTAAGCTTTTTGCAGAACATTTATCAGGCGTATCTTCAATAGTATGCCAATAATTTTTTGACGAGTTAGGATATTGAAAATCTATAATATCAATTGAAGGTATTCCAGTATTTTTAAATAATACATAGTGGTCATCAATAATTGATTGACCTAAAACATATTTAAACTGATTATAACCTAAATCATTAGCCAAATTCCAAACTTTCCTAACTATATCTGGAGCATATCTATAGGAAAAGCCTTCAATTAGGAACTCCTGGTCTTTATCTGCAATCATATCAAGGCAAACAGCATATCGAGGGTACGGTTTCTTTAAATGCTTGGAAAATGATTTAGTTCCCAATCCCCAAGAATCTGGATCACCATAAGTCCCCATATCTTCTGCATCTAAAAATAAAAGATCCACACCAATGTTGATTGGTGGATTATCAGACAGCATTTCAGCTAAAGTCATTAAAACTGATACGCCACTTGCTCCATCATTTGCACCTAATACAGGCCTTTTTCTAAAATCAATATTTTCATCTTTATCTGCAAATTCCCTGGTATCCCAATGAGCTAAAAACATAATTCTGTTTGATGCTCTTGGGTTAAATCTTGCAAGCATATTAGTAATTTGAACTTTCTTATTGCTTATTGGAGAGAATATTGTATCTTGATAGACTATATTCATATCAACTAATCTATCTAAAAATACTTTCAGAGAATCTGCAAATTGTTGATGTCCTTTACTTCCAGGATATCTAGGTCCAAAGCTACATTGATAATCAATTAAATCTTTTGCTCTTTGTCCATTAAAATAAATGGCTTCTTGGCAAAATAAAAAATTAATAAATAAAATGATAATATATTGCAATACCTAGCCCCTAATTTGAATAGTTAAATTGAATCCAAAGTCTCTTTCAACTCTCTCACCAGTATTGATATCATCTGATAATATATATTTAAAGAAAATATTTCCGCTTACCCACTGGGAAAATTGATAGCTCATTTTTGGAGTCAAACTGAACTTACTAGAACTATCATCAAGGGTTAATTCTGATATATTTTCCACTTGTTGATAGCCAACTAATTTTCTAGAAAAATCAAAATCAGTACTAAATGAAAAGCTAACAGTATTTTTTAAGTCTAAATCTCTTAGAAAGGGAACGGGAATATACATCCCAGCAGTTCTACTATACTCAATCTTTCCCCATAATTGAGTATTAATGTCATGTTCAACTGAGCTGCCTTCGGAAAAAATATCAAGATTATATTTTGATCCAACTTCAAAATCAATTGGATTTTTTCCTTTTGATCTTGCCGTTAATTTAATTAGAGGAGAAAAAAGTAGTGAATAGTCAGTTTTCAATAATTGATTATCTTGATATGACATGCTTCTTTGACCCTTAGCATTATGCGAAAACTTAAATGATTTAAATTTTTCTTTGATAAAATCAATCTTTTCTAACCCTGACCATGTTAATCCCCATGATGGTAAAAACAACCCATTTTTACCGTACACTTCCCAAGGGAATGGATAATAACTAATTGAACTATTTGATGAAGGGATACCCGTTGATTGAGAACTATTAGTATTATCAGATTTAAATTCTAATCCTGTCAATGAAATAGAAGGGATAACACTAATGCTCGATACCTTTATTTTAAATGTTTCACTATAGGAATGAGAAAATGAACCCAGTTTTCCATCTTGATTACTATATGAAATTGAACTTGGCGTATCACTTATTCCTAACCGAAAATTATAATCAATAAACTGGTCAGCTAAAATATTAGCATGATTGTGCGTTTCAGATAAATTGAAATCAAATTGTACTTTTGAAAACTTGCTCATAAATCCATGAACAGAGTTAAAAACAGATTTAGCTATCGGATTTTCAATATTCTTAAAAATTGGATCTCTTTGTTTATTTTTAGATGAACTAG
>CEUF01034254.1_pt1 | contig 11823 bp, 17 predicted proteins | sample 531461 | NCBI WGS metagenome assembly CEUF01 (sample SAMEA2623350, study PRJEB7988) | marine metagenome | biome: marine biome (ENVO:00000447); feature: surface water layer (ENVO:00002042); material: "saline water (ENVO:00002010), including plankton (ENVO:xxxxxxxx)" | depth 5 m | reverse complement strand
GAGAAATTCAAAGGACTTCTATTCCAAATTGAAAGAGACGCAAACGCTATCGGTCAGCAAACTCGTCGTGGGAAGGGCAACATCTTGATCTGCTCTGCAGACGTTGCTTCTGCTCTAGGTATGGCTGGTGTTCTAGATTACACACCTGCTCTACAAGGTAACAACGCATTAACAAATGTAGACGATACTTCCTCTACTCTCGTTGGTACTCTTAACGGTAAGATCAGAGTTTACGTTGACCCATATTCTGCTAACGTTGCTGATAAGCACTTCTATGTTGCAGGATACAAAGGAACTTCTCCTTATGACGCTGGATTGTTCTATTGCCCTTACGTGCCATTGCAGCAAGTCAGAGCGATTAACCCAGATACATTCCAACCCAAGATTGGATTCAAGACTCGTTACGGTATGGTTTCTAACCCATTCTCAGGCGGTCTTACTCAGGGATCTGGTGCTCTTACAGCAAATGCTAACAAGTACTACAGACGTACACAAGTTGCAAACATCATGTAATTCCAATTACATACAATCTAAAGAGACCCCAAAAGGGTCTCTTTTTTTATGCAAAAATAGGCATTTATTTTTGTTAAAATCCATGCAGTGTCAATATAAATAATAGCAGTCAGGGCAACCTACACGCAAGAGAGGAACAACAAGATGCACTGAAACTTGTCTATATTATGAGTTAAGTTAAAGGGAGAACAAGTATGCATAATATCGTTTCGTATAATAACATGGCATCATGGAATCATAGTTACGGCAACTATGCCATTAGTCAAGATGACCAAAAATTAGATGATTACTATGAATGTCTGATTGAATGCGAAGCAGATCAACCAAGTTGTAAAAGAATCTGTAAACAAATTCTTTACTAACAATAAAAAGAAAGACTATAAAAGGACTCTAAGGAGTCCTTTTTTATTGGGTGCATAAATATTATTGGAACAAGAATAGTCTAATGGCAAACTGGTACGAAGACCAATTAACAAATAGAAACTTTCTTTCTCCAATAGGATTTTTATTCATTTTGGATAAAGCACGAAAGGTTTCTTTCTTGTGCCAAAAAGCAGAAATTCCTACGGTGCAATTAGGACAAGTTGAAATACCAACTAGAGGTATGGTTCCCATTCCAGTTGAAGGGAATATGCGTTATAGTGAATTTTCTATGGAGTTTATTGTTGATGAAGATCTAAGAAATTATATGCAAATCCATAATTGGATGAGAGCATTAGGAACTCCTCAAGAGTTTAAAGAAAGAAGAGTTTGGTTAGACAGATTTGCAGAGAGTCCTTCAGAAGATCCTAGATTTTCAGATGCTACATTACAAGTATTGAACAACAATAACATTGCAAATTTCGATGTTGTATTTAAAGACATGTTTCCTGTGAGTTTGACATCACTACCATTTGATGTTACTGGTGGTGATAATGATTACTTCACTTCAACAGCGATATTTAGATATACACTATACGAAATAAGAAATACAAACACACAAACAAAAAGATAACTTATTGATTTTTCTATATTATGAATTTAGAAACATTGCAGGAAATGTGGAATGCTGATTCCAAACTGGATGAAGATCAACATGACAATGACTCTCTAGCAATTCCACAACTCCATATGAAATATATGGAATTTTATAATAAATTCTCTCTAATGAAAAAGGAAAGAGAGATTGAGATGAAACGTCTTGTTAAAGAAAAGTGGTTATACTACAAAGGAAAAGCACCTGCGAAGGTATATAAAGAACTACCATTTGATCTCAAACTCACTACAAAAGAAGAGATCTCAATGTTTATTGAAGCAGACGAAGACGTACAAAAACTACAATACAAAATTGAATATATAGATCAAGTTGTATATTATCTTGATAGTATTATGCGACAAATTAATAGTCGTACTTATCATATCAAGAATGCAATTGAGTGGAAAAGATTTCAATCTGGTATGTAATTAATTATGATTAAATATGGTGCTCCCTACATTCAAATTACATTTCCTCTTCATATTTTAAATGCAGTTAGACGTGCAATAGCAAATACAAAATTAGATTGGCAAGAAAGTACTATCGTAGTTGATAAAAATAATACTCATGATGGAGTAAAAGATAAATCTATGAGATCATCACAACAAGTGTGGCTTAGAGATTATAAATTAAATTTTGAATTGATGAAACTAGTGCGTAGGATTAATCGTGATGCTAAATGGTTCTTAAATGTTAATGATGTTGAACCAGTTCAATTTGGTATGTATCCCGAAGGTGGTTTTTATGATTGGCATGTTGATCAACATCCCCATTTTGTCGACTCACCACAAGGTCCAATGGTTAGAAAAATTAGTATGAGTTTGTTTATGAATGAACCTGATGAGTATGAAGGTGGAGAGTTTGATTTGGAAACATTTAAACCAGGCACTGAACCAAGATATCAAACTTTTCGTCTTAAAAAGGGTGAAGCAATTTTTTTCTCTAGCACACAATGGCACAGAGTTCGTCCTGTAACATCAGGTATTAGAAAATCTATTGTATGTTGGTTTACTGGACCTCCTTATGTCTGATTTAATTATTCAGAAAAAGAACGAAGTTTATTTAAAGGTGAAAGCAGAACCTCATCTTCATAAAGAGGCAGCAGAATTTTTTACCTTTGAAATACCCTCGGCAAAATATATGCAAAAGACGAGGAGATATAAAGGTTGGGACGGTAAGGTACGGTTATACTCACCTGCTACTGGGGAAATTTATTGCGGTTTAGTAGATTATCTAACTGACTGGGCAAAGGAAAGAGGATATCATTATCAGTTCGAGGAATCTCAATACTTTGGACATCCCAAGGATCAGAACGAATTAATAACTCCTGAGTCTGTAGTTGGATTTGTTCAAGCATTGGGTCTTCCTTCGGGGTTGAAGGTTCGGGATTACCAATATTCAGCAATATATGAATCCCTGAAATACAACAGACGACTCCTATTGTCGCCAACTGCCAGTGGTAAATCTTTGATGATATACGCATTAGTTCGTTTTCATGTAAACGTTAAAAGGAATGTACTTATTATAGTGCCAACCACATCTCTTGTAGAACAAATGTATAAAGATTTTACACAGTACGGTTGGAACACTGATTACCATTGTCATAAAATTTATGCTGGTGAAGAAAAATATACAGACCATGATGTAGTTATATCAACTTGGCAATCCTTATATAAAGAACCACGGAAATTTTTTGATAAGTTTGATGTTGTAATTGGTGATGAAGCACATCTGTTTAAAGCAAAATCACTAACCAGATTGATGTCTAAGTTGCATAGTTGTAAGTATCGTATTGGGTTTACTGGTACATTAGATGGTTCTGATACTAATCAGTTGGTATTAGAAGGTGTGTTTGGTAGATGTTCAAAGGTTACTAAAACATCTGATCTAATGAAAAAAGGTCATGTCTCTAGATTAAAAGTGCAAATTATTGTACTTAAACACAGTGAGCAAATCTTTGAAGGGTATCAAGAAGAGATGGATTACCTCTGTGAACATGAACAACGTAATAAATTTATCCGCAATTTAGCGTGTGATTTGAAGGGAAACACTCTAGTGCTATTCAATTACGTGGAGAAGCACGGTCTTCCTTTATATAATATGATAAATAATTACACTGATAGACCAGTACATTTAGTTTATGGAGGAGTTGATGTTGATGATCGTGAAGAAATACGGAGGTTAATTGAAAATGAAACTCCTGAAAACAATGGCATTATTGTCGCCTCTTATGGGACTTTTAGTACTGGTGTTAACATTAAAAGGTTACATAACCTTATATTCGCCTCCCCAAGCAAGTCAAGAGTCAGAAACCTTCAGTCTATCGGGAGGGTACTTCGACAGTATAGGGGAAAAGAAGTAGCAACACTATATGATATTGCGGATGATATCTCTACAGATCGTGGAAATAATTACACACTAAATCATTTAAGAGAGAGAATCAAAATCTACAATCAAGAAAACTTTAATTATGAACTCATAGATGTAAAACTAAAATCCAATGATTAGTTACGCAAAACATGAAGAAGAATTTTACGGAGTTTTTAAACTCGTTAGTGGAGAGGAAGTGCTAGGTAAAGCAGTTCTTACAGAAGACAATGGGGAAACACTTTGTTTTGTTCAAAATCCTGTTTCTACAGTAGTTATGCAAAATAAAGATGATAGTGGTCGCAACGTTCGGGGCGTAGGATTTGCAAAATGGATGCAATTTTCTGACGAAGATTTTTATATTCTAAGAGAAAAAGACGTTGTAACAGTCTCTTCAATGAGTAAAGAAATTACATTTATGTACGAAGCATTCATTCAACAAGAGAATAAAGGAAAAAACAAAAAAGACACTCAAAAAATTAATCCACAACCTGAGATGGGTTATCTAGGAAAAATTGACGAGGCAAGAAATTTATTTGAAAAGATCTATAAATTTGATCCTATTGATAAATAGAACCTTTCCCTGAACCCTTACACGGTTAGTGTACATCAAATTGACAAACGTGTCAAGCCCTGTTATAATATATACAAAGCAAGACACTTATGAAAAAGATAAAAAAACAAAAACAGCACTACGTTGATAACCAAGAGTTTCTTGCTGCTATCATCAAGTATAAAGAAAAGGTGTATAATGCTGCCGTAAAGGAGATTGAAGGTCTTTCTGATATGGATCCTGATGAGCAGTTTGCTGCTTTAAAGGGTTGGAAGAGTAAAAGTAGACCTAGAGTAGGAAATTATATTGGAAGTTGTTTTTTAAAGATTGCTACACATTTGTCGTATAGACCGAACTTTATTAATTACATGTATAAGGATGACATGATTTGTGATGGTATAGAAAATTGTATACAATATATCGATAATTTTAATCCAACAAAGTCTAAGAATCCATTTGCTTATTTTACACAAATAGTTTATTATGCATTCTTACGTCGTATTGCTAAAGAAAAACGTCAGTTAGATATTAAAGATAAAATTTTAGAGAAGTCAGGTTACGATCATGTATTCACAGTTGACGGAGATACTGATTCTGGGTATAATCAGATCAAGACTCGTGTTGAAATGAATCAAAAAAGATAGTAAATGAAAGTCTTATTGATAACCGATCAGCATTTCGGTGTACGTAATGATAATCAATATTTTATTGATCATTACAAAAAATATTACAATGAAGTTGTAATTCCTTTTGTGGATGCAAACAAAATTGATACTATAATTAATCTAGGTGATACGTTTGATAAACGTAGATCTATTAATTTTATGTCATTAGATGCAGCAAAAGAGATGTGGTTTGATCCTCTTAAAGAGAGGAATGTTAAAATGCATACTCTTATAGGCAACCATGACATTTATTATAAAAACACTTTAAGAGTTAATGCTCCAACTGAATTACTTGGAGAATATGAAAACATAATTTCATATACAGAACCCACTACACTTATTCTTGACGGTCTTCCCATACTCCTTTTACCTTGGATATGTGATGAAAACTATGAGGATTCTCTACGAGCTGTTACAGAAAGTTCTGCTGATGTCTGCATGGGTCATTTAGAACTTAATGGTTTTGAGGCACATCCTGGTCATGTTATGACAAATGGTATGGATGTTAAATATTTTTCTAAATTTAAGAAAGTGTTTAGTGGTCATTATCACATGAAATCTACTAAGAAAAATGTTACATATCTTGGAAACCCCTATCAACTTTACTGGAATGATTACGGCACTAAAAGAGGCTTTCATGTCTTTAACACAGACACTCTACGATGTACTTTCCATAGAAATCCCTTTGACACTTTTCATAAGTTGTATTATAATGGTGGAGTTGTACTACCGAATGAAGACGAAGTTAAAGGAACCTTCGTCAAACTCATTGTAGAAGACAAAGGTGACTATTCAAAATTTGATTATGTTGTTAGTCAACTTCAAGACATGGGTCTTGGTGATTTGAAAATCATTGAAGACTTAAGTGTAGAAGTAGAAAAAGGTTCAGGACTGTTGGAAACCGAAGATACAATGACTCTTCTTGATAACTACATAGATGGAATAGATCTTAAGGTTAACAAATCAAACATTAAAACTGTTATGAGGTCATTGTATATGGAGGCAGCAGAAATCTGATGGCATTTGTTTTATCAGATATAAAATCTGGTGGTATCTATGCTATAAAAAGCAAAGACCGTAAAAAAACAGTGACTGTATTTGAGGATAGAGATGATGCTGAACGATATGCTGGACAATTAGAAGCAGAAAATTATAAGGATACTCTAGAAATTATTGAGTGTGATCCTGCTGTTATTTCTATAAATTGTAACACATATGGATACACTTATTTCATTGTTAAAAAAGACGATCTTATTATCCCACCTTAATGATTACATTTGAAACTATTCGCTGGAAAAACTTCTTATCAACAGGAGACCAGTGGACTGAAATTGATTTTTGTGAGACACCCTCAACATTAATTGTGGGGTCTAATGGTGCAGGCAAATCTACTATGTTAGATGCTCTTTGTTTCGCACTGTTTAATAAACCATTTAGAAAAATTAATCGTGGACAATTAGTAAATAGTATTAATGAAAAAGGATTAAAAGTTGAAGTATGTTTTTCCATAGGCAAAGATGAATACAGAGTTTTTAGAGGAGCGAAACCCAATATCTTTGAGGTTTACAAGAACAATAAGATGGTTGACCAAGACGCTGCTGCCAAAGACACGCAGAAATACTTGGAGCAATCAGTTCTCAAACTCAACTACAAAAGTTTTACCCAAGTCGTCATACTTGGTTCATCCACATTTGTCCCCTTCATGCAACTTGGGGGAAGTGTCAGGAGAGAAGTTATCGAAGATCTACTGGACATCCAGATCTTCTCAAACATGAATGCTTTGCTGAAGGATAGAGTTCGTTCAGCACAAAGTCAAAGTAATGATTGTGGACATATGCTTCGTCTTACTAAAGAAAAAGTAGAAAGTCAACAAAAGTTACTTGACTCATTACAACAAGTTAACAAAAATCGTCAAGAAGAAAAACGTAATCGTTATAATAAAAATTGTAAAAATATTGAAAATGTAAAATCTAATCATATTGATCTTCAAAATCAAATTGATGTTCTTGAAAAAGAGGTGGGAGATGTAGAAGTTCATAAAAAATTTGTTCGTAAACTTCGTCAAGGACAAGCAGATAAAAAATCTGAACTTAAATTAATTGCAAACAATCTTAAATTTTTTAAGAGTCACGATGTGTGTCCTACATGTACACAAAACATTAGTAATTCTTTTAAGAAAAATCAAGTTGATACTTTAACTGATACTGGAAAAACACTTGCTACCGAGATTGAAGCATTTACTGAAGATATTACTGAGGCAGTAAGTGTTGTCACTAAGATAGAGGAAACTTCTGCAAAATTATATGAAGTTCGTAGTGATGCTACTGCACAAGAACGAGAGATTGTTCGTCTTGAAATGGAAAATCTTGAAATATCTAAACAGATTCTTGAACTTCAACAAAGCAATCCTAATATTGATCAGGAAGAAAAAACTTTAAAGGACTATGTTTCTGAGTATAAAACAACTGAAAAAGATTGTGCTGCAGTCAATCAAAAGTTAGATGAGTTTCACGTTGTATCTTCTTTATTAAAAGACTCTGGTATCAAGAGTCAGATTATTAAAAAATATGTTCCTATATTCAATCAATTAATTAACAAATACCTTCAGTCCATGGAATTTTTTGTTAACTTTACATTGGATGAAGAATTTAATGAAGTTATCAAAAGTCGTTTTCGTGATGAGTTTTCTTATGCATCATTCTCTGAGGGTGAAAAACAAAAGATTGACTTAGCACTACTGTTTACATGGAGAGAAGTTGCTAGGATGAAGAATAGTGTTGCTACTAATCTTCTTATTCTTGATGAAGTCTTTGATAGTTCACTCGATTCTTCTGGTACTGGAGAACTTCTTCAAATATTAAGAAGTCTTGGAGATGGAACAAATGTCTTTGTGATTTCTCATAAGGGTGATATACTAGTAGACAAATTCTCAAGAACTTTAAAGTTTGAGAAAGTCAACGATTTCTCAAAAATGTCTGACGAATCCTAAATAAAATTGAAGTACGAACATCCTAATTTTTATAAGACTCCTATGGGTGTGGTCTATGAAAAGAAACCCAAGAAGACTTATCCACACCTCTACAGTGTGTTTTTATTATCCTCACATGACACCAGTTGGTTTTATCAAAGAGAAGACAACACATTCTATTGGGAGCACACTCGCAAAGACAAAAATAAGGTAACACGTGATGCATCAAATCTACAATTAGATTTGTTTGGAAAACCTGTCTTATCTAAAGACTTTATTATGAAGGAAATTTTAAGTGTATAACTATTATTAATACTACACATTAACAAATGTTATCTACCCAATATCGTCTTCGTTTAGAAGGCATTTGTAAATCTATTGCATCAGGAACTGAGGTTGGAATAGATGATATGATATGGGCACAAAAACTAGCGAAAGCAAATACAAGTGCAAGAGGTATGTTAAATCAAGCAAGAAGATTATCTACTAACCCAAACGATTCTTTTTTGAATAACTTGAATATTGGAGACCCCGATTCAAGTAAACATATCAGGGGTTTCCAAAATCCAGAAGATGTGGTAGACTGGTTTCACGAGGAACGGTCTGATGACTGGCGACAACGTGATTAATTATTTTCTAACAAAATGACTAAAAAAACTGAAAGTCCTGAACAACTAATTCAACGTTTTACAAAACGTTCTATGCAATTGCAGGTAAGAAAGCAAGAACTACAACCATTGTATGATGAATATGTTAAGTTAGAAAGAGATTTAACTAGACTTGAAGGTTCCATGCAAGCAATAGAGTATGTTGCTTTTGGTAAAATGCCTGGTGATGGTAACCATGATAAATTTAAAGATCATAAACCAGTTAGACACAACGACCTAGGTTCATTAGACTAATGAATGAAGAAAGAAAGGAAAGAATTATTAAACGTATAGAGGAACTTACAATCCTTTTGGGTGGTAAGATGACACAGAGTAGGCAGAATTATAGAGGAAGGTTGTGTAAACACATTGGAATAGAATACGATATAGAGGGATAAATGAAAGCAATCATCTACAGCGATAGAAACATTGAATGCGAAAGAGTTGAACAACTTTTGAAGTCTGTTCAATTTGATTCTTTAGTTACATATTATCTTGATGATGATTTTAACAATACTCAATTTCAAGCTGAGTTTGGTTGTGATGCATCTTATCCTCAGATTACCATTGGCACAGAGCATGTTGGTGGATTAAAAGATACTCTTCATTATCTAACTAATAAAGGATTGATATCATGATATGTGCCAGTAAAGAAACTGTCCCAAGACTTGCACATTCCGACCTTCGCCTGTTATAATAAAAGAGTAATCAAGGGAATTGGATGAACACACAGGAAGTCAAAGGAACTCTCGCCAAACTGTTGGCAACTGAAAATCTTACTGTTGAGCACCGTAATGTCAGCACTGCTTGCTTTGATGTTGAAAAGCGTTTGTTGATTCTTCCCATTTGGAAAACCGCTTCTAATACCGTCTACGACCTCCTAGTAGGACACGAGGTAGGTCACGCTCTCTATACACCAAACAAAGATTTTGGTTCTGCTCCAAAGGATTTTATCAATGTTCTAGAAGATGCTCGTATTGAGCGTATGATGAAAGTTACATATCCTGGTCTTCGTAAGTCTTTCTTTGAAGGTTATCGTGAATTGTGGGATGATGATTTCTTTGGTGTGAAGGGTGAAGATCCTCTAGATCTATCTTTGATTGATCGTATCAATCTTTACTTCAAAGGTAATCCAAATATTCCTTTCAATGATGAAGAAAGAGTATGGGTTAACCGTACAGAGACAACTAAGACCTTTGAAGATGTTATTGATCTTGCAGAAAAACTTTATGAGTACTGTGCTGATAAACAGAGTAAGAAAGAATTAGATGAGTTGCCTGAGATTCCTTTGAATCAAGATCTTGATGATCAAACAGGTTCTAATTTTGATAGTCAGTTTGATATCGATAGTGATGGTGATGATCAGGATCTTGACCAAGATCAAGGAGAAGGTAACTCAAACAAACCTGAGATCACAGATGAAATGTTGGATGAGTTAGAAGATAAAATGTATGAGGATCAGATTGGTGGACAGACAGGCACCCCTGATGAGACTGAGAGTGTTACAGACAGAGCATTTGCTGAAGCACTTGAGAGTTTGGTTGATGACAATGGTAAAGAGTGGGTATATCTTACTGTTCCCGATCCTAAGGTTGAGGATTATGTTATTCCTCACAAAGAGATTCAAGAAAATCTATACAATCATTTTTATGAAAATGACAAACATGATGTTAGTAATATTGAGTATGGTGTAGATCATTACAATACTTTCAAAAAAGATTCTCAAAAAACTGTAAACTATCTTTGCAAACAGTTTGAGATGAAAAAATCAGCAGATGAGTATCGTCGTGCTGCAACTGCTAAGACTGGTGTCATCAACACTAACAAACTACACACTTACAAATACAATGATGATATCTTTAAGAAAGTTACTGTTATCCCTGAAGGTAAGAATCATGGTTTGGTAATGTTCCTTGACTGGTCTGGTTCTATGCAGTCTCAGTTACTTGATACTCTAAAGCAAACTTACAATCTAGTTTGGTTCTGTCAGAAGTCTGGTATTCCTTTCAGAGTATATGCTTTCCAATCTGGATTCAGTTCATATTATGGAGGTGATGGAATGGAAAAAGTTGCTGCAGATCAAAAAGAAAACGAACTTGCTCTAACTGATGACTTCCGTTTGTTTGAGTTCTTCTCTTCTCGTCAGAACAAGCAATCACTAGAGAGATCTTTGCAACTAGTATATCTTCAGGCATTTGCCATGAATGGTTGGAGACTTTCCTACTACACTCCTTATACTCTTGGTGGTACTCCCCTAGCAGAAGCAATCTATTGCACTCGCAATATTGTTTCCGACCTAAAGAAACTTGAGGGTGTTAGTAAAGTCAATGTTATTTGTTTGACTGATGGTGAATCAAATCCTATGAGTTATGTTCACAAGTTTCCTGATGATCATGGGTATCGTGCTGGTGAAACTCATTGCTCTTATCTCTGCCATTCTCGTAACAATGTATTCTTCCTTCGTGATCCTAAAACTGGTTACACTCGTAAGATCTCAAGTCATCCTTATGATACTACAAAAGAAATAGTATCATACTATCGTGAGATCACTGACTATAATTGGGTTGGTATTCGTTTGTGCAGCAAACAAGAATTGAGCAGACTTGTTCGTGATCTCTGCAGAGACATGGCAGAATATGATGCTATTGACAAGCAATGGAGAAAAGAACGTTTTGCTTCCATCAAAGAGAAAGCAGGTTTTACTGAAGCATTCTTTATGCCAGATAAAAACAATGGTGCAGGCACCCAAGATCTTGAGGTAAAACAAAAATCAGAAGTTGCTACCAAGGCAGAACTAACTCGTGCGTTCAAAAAACACATGAGTTCTAAAATGAACAACAAAACTATCCTCAATGCATTCATTGAGCAAATCGCATGAAATGTAAAGTATCACTATTCAAAGCAGGTACAATCTTTGAAGAGATTGTTATTGCTACAGACTATGAAGATGCCAAAGAAGTTGCTTTGGCAAGAAACCCTAATGCAACTATAATGGGGGTAACAGCAGTACTAGAATGAAGGAATTTAATTATGACCTCGATTATAAATCTCTTGACTTTACAGATGAAGAAACTCGCAAACTTTATCGTATTGGA
>CEUF01284776.1_pt1 | contig 11836 bp, 8 predicted proteins | sample 531461 | NCBI WGS metagenome assembly CEUF01 (sample SAMEA2623350, study PRJEB7988) | marine metagenome | biome: marine biome (ENVO:00000447); feature: surface water layer (ENVO:00002042); material: "saline water (ENVO:00002010), including plankton (ENVO:xxxxxxxx)" | depth 5 m | reverse complement strand
TAAAGCCCCAACCCCGAAGGGGTTCAAATGCGGTCCAGCGCGCTGCGTTGGTGCAACGTCCGCCGGAACAGACTTCAAGCGAAACCCCGTACATATCGGCTAAAACCCTCCCCCCTTTTTTCCAGAGGATGGAGATGAACAGAAACTCGTGTGTGAGATAAAAAAAATCCCCCTCTCACATGCAGAGAAGAGGGGGAATGGTTAGGGAAGGAAAACCAGGTGAGACAAGCTCGTCTGGATAAGCCTGGAGAAGAGTTTTTATGCTTGACCTGGTGGAGCTTTGAAGCTCGTTCAGGGGAAACATCTCCGTTTTCTCACGACCTGCTCTTTGCTTTCTGACATCATGACGACACCATATTCACAGGTCGTGAGAAGCTCCATACCATTTGGTGTATGGGCTGGTTACGCAAAAAGTGATTCGTGGTTGTGGCCTCTCAATATGGTTGGTTGTTTGTGTGAAGTGCTCTGCATTCTTTGCAACGCACGGACGAATGGTTTGATATATTTTTGGTCGACTGTCAGACCCTGGAGGAAGTGGATCCTCTCTTTGAGTCGTTGAAACAAAAGCTGTCTGTATCCCTTTTTGTCCCGAATATAGAGCGGATGAAAATGCTTGGAGAAGTCCGAGTCGATGTCTTCAAAGCACTTGGGATCGGGGATCTGCAAACCAGGGAACATATGCCAGTCTTGCCACTGGATTTGATTCTTTGCGAGCTTCGGATAAATCGAGAGTGTAAGCTCCTTGGGGATCGCACGCGGCTCTTCACCTTGTATGTTTCCTGAGAAGAATCCTCCTGTGTTGAGCACCAAACCTTCGAACGTTGCGTGTTCAATGAGCTGCTCAAGGGCACGTGTCTCTTCTGGAAATCCCCACGTGTTGAATGGGTTGGCACCAGGGACCATTCGAAGTCTCCCGATCTGTTCGATGGGGACGTTCTCGGCGTTAGTTGTGCGGCTCGCAAGAGACATGTACATGCCGATAAACAATGATGGGTCGATCACGCGAAGAACAGGTGGTAATACTTCGTCTCTCATCAGCAACGCAACGCAGTCGGGATGAGGTGTGTCGAGCTCTTTGGTCGTCCCTGGAAGTCGATGTCTTGCTGTCTGGACGCGGCCATTGCCTGAGTATGCGTCCTCATGTGTGAGGACATGATTGCCTTGGCGGTCTCGACGGATCAGCACATTTTCTGCGGACTGAATCGTCGCGAGCATCGGAGAGGATTCGTCGTAGTCATTTGATTTGTTGTAGCAACCTTCTTCAAGCCCTACACACGCGCTCATTGGATCCGAGGGGTCATATAGAATCACAATCGCGTCATCGTTACCCAGCCTGACAGGTTCGTTCTCTGGATCGAGGAGATCTGTGTGTTGGCTGGAACCAACGGTCGATTTTCCTGTCCCAGACAAGCCAAGTGTTAAGAACGTAAATGGCTCGTTATAATCGTTGTTTGGCACTTCGATATGAAGGGTCTTTGAGCTGCCGTGGATTGGCATGCCAATACCATGTGAAAGGGCAGCGTGCCAAATCATGGTCAGGCAGGCTTTTTTCACCTCACCGAAGTATCTCGCGCCGAGGAGATAACTCGTGCAACCTTCGAGGTCGAAGAGCATTTGCAATCTTTTGTTGTCTTTGGCTGACGCGTCTGTGGCTTTTGGCTGCCAGTCCGGATCACAGACAATCCATAAATCCGGAAAAGGAAGCTGTTTGGAGACCGAGTACAATAGATCCTGCTCTGCTGTCTTGCGGATAAAGTTCAGGTTGAGGTCGTATGCTAACTTCGCATATTTTTGAGGGACGAGGAGATGAATACGTCCCATAAAGTCTTTGTTCTTACCAAAGTAAACCTCTGTGTGGATCAACTCTTCTTGCATGAGTGAAAAGTTGGCCTCCCGAACAGAACGCTCAATCCGCTCTTTTTGTTTTTTCTGAGAGAGCGTGAGAGGATAGTCTTTCGCGAGTGGCATACACTCTCTGGCCCAAGCCGAACGCGCAGTGTCCTGACCTGAGTAGTGAACAAGGACGCGATCTCTTCCACCTGTCAATCCCACAAAGTCTGGATCGGCCATCGGAATGTCTGATTCGAGACACGTTGGTTGTGCAATGGATAGATCATAAAGTTCGTTCATATCGGGTTGATGATGGATATGTCTGGAACAATGAAGCGTCTCAGCTGCGGCTCGGAGAGCGCTCCATCGCTTTCCTTTCATATATGTGTCACTGTGTTGTGTAGCCATCATAAACTCCGTATGTTTGACTCTACGTTTTCCTTGCCCGGCTCTATTGCAACGAGTATGCCAGGAGTCTTTTTCTTAGATTTTGACACTCTGTTGGATGGTAAGTGTCTACGTTGAATAGGATTTTTGGTTCATGTTGTTTTTTCGGAGAGGAGGTCCTTTTCGTTGTGTGGGTCAGGATGGGGGGTCATCGATGCATCATGTGGTCTCAAACGACCTTGGAGCTGCTGGTGGTGTCTTTTTCCCAGGGAAAAGTCTCGAAAGGGGGATCGAGAGGTTCGTTGAAGGGGTTCGTCGCAAATGATAAGTGCAACCAGTTTACGCTTAGCCCGGTGTTGCAGTTGTATCACTTGTGGTGGGGGGTTGGATAGGGGGTGCAGTGACATAGATGGAATCGTCTCTTGAGTCTGTTTCGTAGGTCTTTGTTGGATGGTGTCTTTGATGTCGTGGGGGAGAATTGCTGTCGAGTGGGAAGGTTGATGTTGGGATTATTTTTTGTTGCAGTGTTTGAAGCGACAACGTGCGCGTCGTTGGACTCCTGTTTCATTGTCTTTGACCTCAGCCTTGCGCTTCAAGGCTGTCAGTCGGCTTTTTAGGGACTGTGAGGTATACTTACTAGAGAGCGTCAGCAACCTTTTCTTCATGTCTTCTGCGGCAGCGTGGGTTGTTTGATTGCAAATCCCACAATGTGTGTGCAGACAATATGCGTAGCGGATTGCTTTTTTGTTGCTCATGGTTTTGCATCGAGTTTTGCACGTACTTTGGCAGCCTCTAACACATTTCTTGGTGAGGTGATGACAATCACGCATACATTTGACGCGTGTTTTCATACAGGAGAAGTTGGCCGGCAGCCTGGTCTTGTTTGTTGTTGTTTGTGCTTTGGCGCTGCAAACCATCATCTGACGTGAACACACCTGAATACATTTGAGCTGGGTGATCTGGCAGCTTTGGTGGCACCTTGTCACCTTCGTGTTAATGGTGGGCGAGCTCACCAAGAGCGCCAATTGAAGAAGAATGAAGGATGTCATATCTGTGCTCCTTATGTCGAAATGTTCGTTTCTTTATGAGTTGTGATACATTGTGTCTTTCAAAGCGTTTATTGAAGGTCGACAGCGCCAATGTCTGGAGAACCATCTGCAGGAGAACCTGCTTGTCTCAGCGCCTGATTGGTCGGCTCAAATCCAGCTTTGACGTATTGCATCAAGTTGGCGATCGTATAGTTGGGGTTCGCACCTGGGTCATTTGCGAGCATTAACTGGTTGAGCGCGTATTGTCTCTTGTCTGCATCTGTGCCACTTGGTGCGCCGAGTGAATCAGCCCATCGTGCGAGGTTGCGATTGTGGTCAACAAACTGTGGATCTTCATTGAGGTCATTCTCTCCGGGGGTACCACTGCTAAAGTTGAACCCGTGATAACCTCTGCCGTTGCTACCTTGTGCCTGGTTGAAGGTGTTGTTGTAGTTCAGGTTTTCTGATGAGACGACATCTGTCGCGGTCCAGCTGCTGCCGAGGTTGAACATCAAGAAGTTAGCCGGACGGTATTGGGTGTCCCAGGCCAAGTTGTTACGGAAGGAGGCAATCATCCCTGTGTGACCGAGGTATGTGAGACCCACGAAGGTGCCCAGGCTGTTCGCTGTGATGTAGGTGTTACGTTGGACATTGACGGTCAGGTTGCTGCTGCCTTGGAGCATCATGAGTGTGCCAGGAGCCGTCCCCGCAGCGTTCGGAAGCATGATGTTCTTGATGATGTCGACCTGTCCAGGTGTGCTTGGGTAAGTGTTAAAGATGATACCTCCACCCTGTGAATCAGTTCCAGTGGATTCGAAGATGTTCCCTTCGAACTTGCTCGGTGTGCTCACAGAGCCGCTACCAAGAGGTGTGACAAATTGTGCGTACAGTTGGTTATGATCGTTGAGCCAGTAATTGTCTTTGATGTTCAGACTTTCGGCGTAGACACCTGTCGCGAGGCTGCTGGTTTTGCGGACCAAGTTACCAGAGAAGGAGGCGGGTGCACCTGGTGTCATGATGAACGTCTCGCCGTTGAGAGCACCAAACAAGTTATCTTTGATGTGGTATCCAGCTGCCGTGAAGAAGTGGACGACCTTGTCGAAGACACAACCTTGTACAACGCGGCTTCCTGTGGGTGCTGTGCCCCAGTGGGCGATGTGTAGGCTACGTGTGCTCTGTGAGTTGCGGAAGGTCGTGTGCTTGAACTCGATGTTTGTGTGGATGCCATCGAAGCCTGTGGAGTACCAGTCACCTGTTGTGTCCATGATGCAGTGGTCAAAGATGTAGTGGCTGCTCTCACCAGAAGAGGGCCAGCGAGCGTGAGCGAAATGTGTTGCATCGCCGATTCGTGTAAAGTTGGCGTAGTGTGCTTCGATTTGACCACCGTTTCTCCATCCACCACTCTGGTCACCTGTTTGTGTCTCACCGCCACGAAGCTGTCCAATGCCACCTCCTGCCTTTGAGACGATGTGTGCGCGGTTGCCTGCAACTCCTTGAACGATGAGTTTGGAATTTTGATTGTCTGCGTATCCAATCTTCAACTGGTACACTTTCCCAGCGGGGACATCGAACTCATATGTTGCGCCTGCACCGACTGTAAGAGTTGCATCATTCAGGAACAGGTTACCTTTGACGGTCAATTTGGTGTTCTCAGCGATGCTCAATGAACCAAGTGGTCCGAGGACGAGGACGTCTTCTTTGAGGTTGTCAGTAGGGCTGCTGCCGACTGTTGTGTTTGTGTCAACAGTGACGTTGTGCATGATGACGACCTCATCACCATCACCTGGGATCTGACCACCTTTCCAAGTGTTGGGGTCGGACCAGTTACCGTCGGCGTTTGTGACAAACGCTGGTGTACAGACTGGAGGACTGGTGTTGCTGGGAGCTGGGGTGGGTGTTCCTGGACCCGCTCCACCACCCTGGCATGAGATGTCGAGGAAGTTGGCGATCTGTTTACGAGTGGTTTCCCAGCTGTTACCACGGATATTCCAGGTGACATTTTGGTTTTTGTCTGCCTGGCTGATGGCTGTGGGGACTTTGCTCTGTGCGAGCGCAACTGCATAGCTTGGGTCGAGGTTTTTGACCATCGCGAGGTATTCGTAATCTTGGATACCACGACGCCAGTTTTTGAGTCGGATGCTGGCGACGCCGCCTTCGAAGTTGAGGTCGTTGCTCGCAAATTGGCTGGGTTGTTCACCTGGGTAGAAGAGTGTTCCATCACCCACACCCCATTCACCCCAGGCGTTTTGGAAGTTCTCTGCAGTTGCGTAAGGGTCGAGACGACCGCGTCCACCTTGCCAGTCACTCCAGTAATTACCCATCCAGTAGAACCAACGGGGGATACCGTGTTTGTACTGGACCCATGCATTGACGCGGGGGGACACACCGACATCATCCATCACGAAGGTCCCTGTTGCTGGTCTGTATCCGTTGTAGATCCAGTATTTTTGTTGCAGGCGACAGGCTTGTTTGACTTTGTCTGCGTTGTACTGTGCGGCACCTTCTACCCAGAGGTTGATGCTTGGTGCGAGGCTTCCGCGAAATCCAGTTGTGATCATACGTGGAATGTCTGCGCCTGGACCTGAGTGGTTTGCGAGCGCTTGGGTAAAGTCGAGGATCTGGTTGTTGGTCTCTGGAGTGTTGGTTGGTTCATCGAGTACATAGACAAAAGACTCTGTGTTGGGGCTGTTTGTGGCGAGCCATGTCGCCCAGTCATCAGCCTTTTGACGAATGGTGTTGTGGTCATAACCAGCCCACCACCATGAACCGTATGTTGCGATAGAGACGATCCCAACGCCTGTCGCTTCACCAGGACCTTCGTAACCCTCTGCGGTGGTAAAGTAGCTTCCGTTCAACGCAGGAAGCAGCGCTGACGCTTGTGAGACATCATCTGTGCTCTCGATGGGAGAGACTTTGTGTCTGTGGAGCATTTGATAGTAGCGTTTGGCGAGGAGAGCTGCTTTTGTTGTGCCAGGCATGGTTTGGTGTCTGTAGTAGACTTCGCCCATATCGACGTACAACATGGTCTTCGCGGTGGGTTTGTCTGGGAGTGTAAAGCAGTGGACTTTGAGCTCTACAGGGATGGTATGATGGGTGACGCCGTTGGCCTTGATGGTCACGGTTCCCTGATATGTACCCGGGGGGGTATTTTTGGGGACATAGACATCGACCCAGAGACCTTGGAGTGTATTGTTTTTGAGCGTAAAGGGGGTGCCATTGTTGGCGACATTGACCTCAAAGGGGACGAGCGGATCGGGAACCCATTGACCGGCAAAGCCTGTGGGAGCGGCAGCATTGCTCCAGAAGAGCGAACCCCAGGGACCGCCACTTGCGCGGTTGACATACAGATAACGCTGCTCGAACAACTGAATCGGACGTCCCTTTGAAGACGCCGGATTTGTCGCGTTCGGGTCGTTCGCGATCTGGTTGGTCCCATCGCTGAGCGCGCTGACCGTCATGTCCATCTGATTGATGTCCTGGTCGGCTTTTAAGAACAATTGAAAACCCAGCACTTCGTTACGGCCACCGAAGATTTTGATCTTCTGTCCATCCCAGACTTCTCTGTTGGTTGTGGTCAGCCAACTTGGGATGCTACTTTGAGTGACTTTCTCACTCTCGCTGGCGACCCAAAATTCAATATTGGCTTCCAGATTTTGTTTGCTGACTCCCAGTGTGTCAAAGGCGCCACTTTGGCAACCCATGAAAAACAGAAGGGAAGTGATGAGCGTCCATGCTTTTAACTGCGTTGATATGTACCGCATACTATTCTCCTATCCTGTTCGCCGAAAACAGGTCCTTGGTTCAAGCGGAATGTTTTGCTTTTTCTAGAATTGGAGTATTTGTCTCCTCTTATTTTTCTTCCTATTGCATATGTTGTGCCATGTGTTTTATCTGTTTGTTTTGTATGGTTTAAATGAGAATTTAGCAGGTGGCCTGTTTTGGAGGGGATTTGTCTCCATAGCCACTGAGCCGGGATCGAGAGTGGAGTGTATGAGGGTTTTTTGGGGAAAGGTGTTTTAAATCAGTGTTTTATGTTTTTTTTGTCGGGCGGGGGTAGTGTGGGCTCTGACAGCTCGTTGTTTCGCAAATCAAATCGCTTCAGTAACGACGATGGTGAGGGTCTCACCCTTCATATTCTTTTGCATCTATCGGCCTTAAAGCTTCTTTCCTTGGAACAGCCTAAAGCTTTGTATGTTCACTCTCTTGTTGGCCGTATATAATGAAGCTTGTCGCCGGGGTCTTCTTTGAAGCTGGGTCAACGGGAGAAAGTCGGGGGGGTAAATGTTCAATGTCTTTGTTTTTATAGTGTTATTATCTTTTGGTGTTTGTCGACTCTGTGTAAAAAATGACCAAAGTGTGATGTTTTTGTGCCTGAAGCGAAATGTACATTGTGGGTATCTGGCATTCTTCTTGAAGAGGAGCACAAAGATGAACAGCAATGACAACGAACGGTAAAGAAGGAACAGAACAATGGAAACAAAATCAGTAGAGATGTCCTCCGAAGCACCTGATTTCCTCTCACGTCTCCGCGAACAGCTCAAGACTGTCTTTTTGGAGTCGATTCTCCATCCGGCAGATCTGCAATGGCTCGCACGTGAGTTGACGTTGATCTTCCATTACGCCAACAGAGAGTTTGGGTTGGCATGTGAAAAATCCGTACAAGTGATTGTCAAGGACGATAGGATCTGTGTTGGGAATCAACATCATCACACAGCGCTCACCTGGGAGCGCTTCTGGCGTAGCCAACAAGAGAGTAACTATTCTGTCGACGGGCTGGCGTCTTCTTTGTGTTCCTATGTCCGTCCATAGCCATCTACTATCTTCCCCATGGCATGTGAAGTGTTGATGCCATAGAGTTTTTTTATCAAACGATCCTGAGCTGGGAGAATCAAAACATGCGACCTTTACTTCAATCCAATGAACGACAAAGCCAACAACACACGCGCTCATCCTCTCCTTTGTATGTGCGATTGCATCGATGGATTGAGGAGTATGTTTCTCAGCGGACAGGGGACTGTTTTGAGGTGGGTGGAGGTGCAGGGGAACGACTCTCCATTTTTGGTTCCCTGGGGTATCGATTGAATGGTGTCGACACCACGTCGGCATTCTTGATGGACACTGTGAACGCATTGCGTTCGCAGGGTTATCAGCTCGGTGATTTTTTTCGCGGAGAACTCTCCCAGGTCCAGACTTATCGTCGTTACGATCTGGTGGCTTCTTTTGGTCAGTTAGGTGCAAAAGACGATTGGGAGGAGAAGCTAGAGGCACATCTTTCTTTGCTTGGCTCGGAGGGGACGCTGATTTTGACGACAAGGCTTCCTGGAGAAGGAGTGGAACTTGCTGAGCCCGGAGATGCTGACTTTCGACAGCGTCGGCGTCAACTCGCACGGTGGCATCGGGCTCTTGAGGGAGGTGGGTTTGCCATTGCCTTTGCTGGGTCTGTTCCGACCCTGACCGGACTTTCATTTGAAACACAGCCTGTCTTTGGTCTGATCGCAAAACGACGATAAGTGCGACGAGATCGACAAAACGATGGGGACTACAAAAGGGGCTCTACTTTGTGAGGGCTTTAACGGCCTGATTGAGATCGTCTACAAGATCGAAAGCCCTGTGCATGTTGAGCGCTGTGAAGAGCTCTTTCGGCTGCCCTTGCAAGCCAAAGACCTTGACCTTTCCTCCCGCAGTGTGAAGTCTCCCAATGAGTGAGACAACCCCACCCATCCCTGAACTATCCAATGTCTCTAAACCCGAAAGGTCGAGCGCGAGGCGCTTTGTGTTCGACTGAATGAGTGTCTGGATGATCTCTTTGAGTGTATTGGCTGTACGGGCATCGAGATGACCTCGAAGCGCCAGGTATGTGACCGATTCACGATCTTCATGGACAAAAGAAAATAGCGTGTCTTGTTGCTCTGCTGTATCCACAATCACCCCACAACTTTGGCGAAAAAAGCACGGTTTTGGGTCCCAAGATGAAACACATGAACATTCTTTACATCACATCCCAACAGGGTAATCAAGTACCCGGATGAGGTCTGGGCTTTTGATATGCCTTCTTTTCGGCACAAACAGCATTTTGTTCACGCGTCGGTCTTTGTGGAAGCAGCGTTGGGGGTTGGTTGATTGGGGAGCGTGACTGTAAACGTTGAGCCTTCGCCTTTGACACTGTGTACTTCGATAGAGCCATTGAGCGTTTTTGTGAGCTTCTCTACCAGCGCAAGTCCTATCCCGACACCTCCTCTTCTGCGAGTTGATGAGCTATCCCCTTGTTGGAACATTGCGAACATTTCCTTCTGCAAGCTCTCATCGATCCCTATCCCATCATCGATGACCGAAAATTGAACTGTTTGTGGGTGTATCGCGACTCGCAATGTGATGTGGCCGTGCTCCGTAAATTTGATCGCGTTGGAGAGTAAGTGAAACAAGATCTGCCGGACCTTTTGAACGTCGCTTGTGATGGGGATGCTGTTGTTTGAGAGGTCAATACCTTCGACGCGAAAGGTGTTGTTGTGTTTGAGGAGTGGGGTCTCAAGTTGCAGCTCAAGTCCGTGTATCAGTTCAGAGACACAAAATGTCGAGAGTTCGATTTGATAACCGTCGATGTCGAGGGAGGATAGATCGAGGATATCTTGGAGTAAGAGCAGCAAGTGTTTACCAGAACCATGTATCTTGTCGAGATCGTCCATGAACGCATCAAGCTGTTGCTCCTCTGCGTCCTCCTTGAGGAGCTCGGAGTATCCAATGATCGCGTTGAGAGGGGTGCGCAGCTCGTGGCTCATCATGGCCAAAAATTCATTTTTGAGCTGGTTGGTTTTTTGCGCCGTGAGGGTTTGGATTTGGAGCGCTTTGTTCTCTTCGAGACTTTCTGTGAGCGCTTTTGTGAAGTGCTCTCGGGTCGTTTCGTACAACCAACCCAAAAATGCAGTGAACACAAGCGCATTCACCGACGCGATGATGTCGCGTTGGATCGTCGAGCCTGTTGCCCATTGTGGCATGTTGATGCCAAAACTCGCGAGCGCTCCGAGTGTCGCAATCTCGATAAAGATTAGTGACCCAAACGCAAGCCCACCTTTGAGCCCAAGCAAGAAGAACCCGAGCAGTGTGTACAATGCGAGGATGGGCATGGAGCGAGAGGCAATCCCTCCTGTCACGATCACCAAGAGACTCATGACAACAAATAGTTGTCCCATGAACACGTAAGAAGCCAGACGAGTGGAGCGTCTCCACCACAGCAGAGTGATGTTGAAGGCGTACGCGACGATCGAGGAGATGGCAAGCGCTGGGAAGTGTTTGTGGAGTCCTTCTGGCGAAAGGCCCTGTCGCATGGCCAAGCTGACCGTGAACGCAAAGAGAAGGATGTTGAATCCGAACAAAAGCCGACCTTTACGTAGTTCTTCCTGGTCTACTTTCAGCTCTGCAGGAATACATCGGTCAAACCATCTGAGTATGACAGAGCCAAACGAACGACGTTCCATCGATTTCTTCTCGTCTCTATGTGTGATTGTGAGTTTGTATTGTGCCAGCATACCTTGTTCAAGCGCTTACCACAAGGGTTGCGTTGCATCATGTTGTGGAGATATTTGGCGAGGAGAGTGAAGGATGGAGCCTTTTGGGAGGAGATTCACACTGTGGGAGGTGTTCTTTGTTTATTGTGTGCGAGGACGAGGAAGAAGAAGAGCATCAAGGCGATGTGAAGAGGGAACTCCTCTGTGAGATCGGCGGTCTGATTGCAACCACAGGATTGTGCCTCGATGACAGGATTTGTTGGTTGTGTTGGGATGGTTTGCGCTGGTGCCGTTGGGATGAGGTTTGAAGGTTTGGTGACGTTGTTGAGGCTCCCTGTGTGTGCATTTCCACCCTGGAAGACGGCCCAAGGGGTACTGTATCGCAGAGACTGAATGGATGGTCTGGGATCTTCGACGATTGCGAGGGATTTGTCTTGTCGTGCCACGATCCATTCGGCCTTGCCATTACCTTTTGTGTCTGCGAGTGAGGGGGTCGCGTAGACTGGACCACCTGCTGAGGCAGGGTAGCCGGAGATATGTAACCCTTGTTTGTCAAAGGCGTAGAGACTGCCGGCGCGTGTTACGACGAGGATGTCGATCGTCGCGTCACCGTTGACATCGCCTGCAAGAGGTGAGGCTGAGACCATCGCGTCGACTTTGCGTGGCCATCCTGGAAGCTGCTGTCCTTGTGCGTCCACACCAAACACGAATTGACCGAGCGTCGCGACAAAGATCTCTTTCTTCTTGTCTTTGTTGCTGTCGAAGACGAGAGGTGTTGCTGTGACGGGCTGCTTGAGCTGGACTGGGAAGCCTTGATGAGAGGTCCCGTCTAGCTTGCGCACATCGAGAATACCGCTCGCTGTGACGATGATGATCTCACCTTCGCCGTCGTTGTTGATATCTCCGATGACTGGAGAGGACATGATCGCTTTGTCGAGTGTCAGAGGATATTGTGGCAGGGAGCTTCCATCGCTGTGGAATGCGTGGAGGACACCGCCTGTTGTTGCGACGATGATCTCGGGGCCGTTGTTGACATTGCCGTCGAGCTCTCCGACGGCAGGAGTGGGGAGGATCGTGACTTCGCTGACA
>CEUF01030825.1_pt1 | contig 11871 bp, 8 predicted proteins | sample 531461 | NCBI WGS metagenome assembly CEUF01 (sample SAMEA2623350, study PRJEB7988) | marine metagenome | biome: marine biome (ENVO:00000447); feature: surface water layer (ENVO:00002042); material: "saline water (ENVO:00002010), including plankton (ENVO:xxxxxxxx)" | depth 5 m | reverse complement strand
CCACAGAATTTGACACGTCAACTCTGAAACAAGGAAATTCTGGCATCTCCATGCGGGGTGCTAAAATTATTCGCTTTTCAATAATCCGCTTGATTCTCACCATCTAACGGGACATCGTCACGTCTTTTTGGTTTGGTTAATCTACCATTTTTACCTAAAACTTTAGCCACTTCTAGCATAATTTTATCCAGTAATTGTGGCCCCCAGCCTCTCATTTTTAATACCTCTGTGGCCTGTTTTTTACTCATGTTTGCGACATCATTTGGATTTCTGATACCAAGTTTGGATAATTCCCTCGCTCGCATTCTTCCAACATTCGGGATATTAACTAAAGAGAGTAAATCCTCCTTACAACCATGCCTAACTCTGAGCCTCAGAATATCGAGTTGCTTAACTATACTAGCAATTTGAGTCATGTGTTCATCTGAGAATACGTCATCAGTCAAAATAACTTCTCTGGCCGAGTGTATCAACCATTCCATGATGTCAACACGGTAGTGGATGTCGCCCGGATTAACGTCTAATTCTTTCTCTATAGAACGGATGTTATCTTCAGATGCCCACATCTCAACCATCCAAGCAGATTTGACATTCGACAACAACATTTCATCATAACTGGAATCTGATAGTAGTTCATCTTCGACAGAATTGGTTTTAATCCATAATTTTGAATTAATCTCCATCTCTGAATTTTTTGCCCATAATGAGGTAAAGTCAGGTGTTGCGGTAGCAAGGTGCAACAACCCAAAATTCGTCACTGGGCCGATATCTTTGACCAGCCTCCTAACTGCTCTTCTTAACCCCGTCCTGATGACTGATGCTGATAGAGGATCAAGGTATAGTTGAGTGATCCTCTCACCCATCGCAGTTGCCTCATATTTCATACCCGAAGCGTTTGGATGCTCCTTGGCTTGCCAGGCACCCGTGTTGTTGAGGCTAGAGGCTGGACTAAATCCGAACTCTATCTTATTGTAGGCTGAGGCTTTGTCTCGTGACACCGGTTTACTTTGTTCGGCAACTTCAACCCCGGGTATACTCTGAGCCGCGCTTGCCCAAAGTGGTATAGAATCGTCCCACTTTTCGACACCGTCGACATCACTTTCTGATTGGTTAATTACATAATCATCATCAATGCCTAACTTTCTGATGAACCGCTCCTCTACCAACCACCTAATGGTTTCATCAATCTTATCGCTTAACACCTGATGTGGTGTTGAATGTCCAAGGAAGGTTGCAGCAAAGAAATCACCTATTGCTCCACGATGTTGAATACCACCAGATGCTATAATCGATAGAATGTGAGTACGTAGTGCTGGTTCCCCTGACAGTTTGGATATAATTGGTTCAACTTCTCCAAAAAAGTATTTTTCGCTTACCATATCTGCTACTTCCCAACCATCTGTTCCTTTGCACAAAACCCAAGCTTCACCGAAATCATCGTATTTAGGGCGGCCAGCACGACCTAACATTTGCCTTATCTCCATCACCGGCAAGGGGCGGCTCATACCATCATCCCAGCGTTTTATGTCTCTAACGAGGACTCTTCTCGCAGGAAGATTAACTCCTGCGGCGAGAGTCGGTGTTGCAGTTAAACAACTTATTATTCCGCTTTTGAACGCTTCCTCAACTATCTTCCGTTGACTATGAGTTAACCCAGCATGGTGAAATGCTGTCCCTCCCTTCAAACACTCAATAAGTTTATCAGCCATCGCAGACTGTCTTCCGCCCTCTATAGAAGAGACAACACTAGCGAATAGGTCGAGTTTTTCAGGATTCTCTTTACTCAGTTTTTTTTGCACTCTTTTTGATAATTTTAGGGCTTCTGATTCAGCACTTTTTCTCGTGCCAACGAAGATTAACAATTGGCCTTGTGAATCTAATGTATCTTCCAGAGCAACCCAGGTCGGGTGTGATTTGGGGCCGACTAGGTCCCTAGGTGGTTTCAAATTTCCCGGTTCAGAGCTACGAGCCGACGATTGAACTAGTCTAGGCTCAAGATGCAAATCATGGTAGGTGCTATACTCCAAAGCAACTGGACGCCAATCGGATATAATGAGTTCTGCATCCAACCATTTTGCGAGTTCATTACAGTTTCCAACAGTTGCGGAAAGTGCGATAATCTGGGCATTTGGCTTCAAGTAACGCAGCTTTGTTAGGTTGATTTCTAGAGTTGGCCCTCTTGAAGCATCGTTCAGTAGGTGGAACTCATCGGCAACGATTATTGAGACGTTGGACATTGTTTCAGATCGATTTCGAATCAACGAATCTAACTTCTCCGAGGTACATACTAAGATATCACATTGATTGATTTTCTTCGCTTCTGAGGTAGCATCTCCAATGCCCAAACCGATTGTTAGATTGAGTGCTTTCCCTAGCTGTGTTAGTTCTTCATACTTCTCAGTTGCAAGTGCCTTGAGTGGAACGATGTAAACCGCTTTCGACCCCACATCCTCCAAAAGTAACTTGCGAAGAATGCCCATGTAGGCAATAAGTGATTTACCACTCGCCGTGGGGATTGCAATCAGCGCACTTTTACCCGTGAAAATCGGCTCGATTGACTGTTTCTGCGGTGGGTGGAGTCTTTCTATACCCCATTGCTCAGCAAAAAACCGACGGGCTTTTTCTGGCAAATCCAAGTCATCAACTGACATTGTTTCATCTGCCATGATACCTGTCTGTTGCCAATAGTCCAAAAGGACAACGCATGATTATTCCATTCCGACATCAATAAGACCTTTCGATTCCTGCATTAGTAACATGAGCGATGATATTGACTCCATGGTCGAAGATCGTTTGTCAGTATTTGACGACGAACCCGATTTGAACGACTGGGTAGAGGTCATGTGTGGGGCTGCGATGGCAGTGCTGGGTATTTTTCATTTGATAGAGCCAGGCGATTTAGTTGATGAAAACATCATGCGATGGTTTGCTGCGGCCGTAGTTGCTGCTGGTGCAGTATGGGCTGGGCATGGTCTAAAGGACATGGCAGTGAAAGAGGTAAGAAGGTCTATCGCAATACTAGACATGTCACAGACTGCTGATTCCGGTCCAAATCATGGACTAATCCGTGATGTTTTGCTAAATCCAGAAGCTTACCAGAAATTCTTGATTGAAGCCTACGAAACCGCTTGGTCTGATGGGGTGATTACCCAAGAGGAACTCGACGAGTTAAAATCGTTCCAAACCGCACTCGGAATATCTGACGAAGAAGCGGCTAGGATCAATGTCGAAGCCGCAGTGAAGTCTGCGGCTAAGGATGGTAAGATTACTGAAGAGGAGAAATCTAACATCAAGCAGGCTGCAAAGGATGCAGATATGGATGCAGATGAGGCGGTTGAAACAGCTGAGAAGAAGGCAAAGAATAAGAAAACTAAGAAGTAATTCACAGTTTTTGATCGGTGAGCACCGTTCCGCATTTTCGACATTTGTATCCGCCATTACTGGATTTTTTACGCGGGAATTCAATTTTACAACCCTCACATACCCAGAGCCATTTGGCTGACTTCCGGCGTAAATACTCAGTAAATTTTGGACCTAAGTCACCGGCATCAATACCCGGCCAGGAATGTTCAAGTGACCTGAAAAGTGTATTATGCTCTCGAAAACCGAGTGCATGGATAAATTCATGATGAAGAACAAAAGCTGCATAAGCACCCCACTGATGGTGTAATAATTCTGGGTGTAATTCCACACTCTGTATATTTTCTAGCGTTAACTGATTCTTGCTCACGCCCTGCTTCCACCTAGTAACTCCGTGTCTCTGCGTGGCGTTTTTTCTTAAAACACCCAGATTTAAATCAAACAATGGAATTAGGTCATGATTTTGCCAAACATCCATATCAGTCATTATCTCAATAACTAAATTACGTAATTCATCTAACCTAGCTTGTTGAAATTTGTTTGGTTTTACCATTAAATTAATTCCACCTATGATAAGCAGGATGTCCTTCCTTTACTGCAACAAAAAGTCCATTCCCACTTGCACAGACTTTGCCACCGGCTTCGAGTAATAAATCGACTTTTACTTTGTTACCGTCAATTTCATTGATCTGACTAGTAACTGTGAGAGTTTCACCCAAAGGAGTCGGCCTTCGTAGAGTCACAGAATATGATGCTGTTACAGTGCAAGGTGGCTCAGCAAGATTTTTTTCATCCATTAATGCAACCGCTGCTGTCCAGTTTCCATGGCAGTCGAGTAACGTACCGATAATGCCTCCATTCACCATTCCTGGAAATGCCTGATGTGTTTCGTTTGGAAGATATTCCATCACTAAACCGTTGTCTATTCTGTGGCTCTGTATTTGTAATCCAGCCTCATTTGCCGGTCCACAGCCAAAACAAATTGAGTTTGGAGCATATTCGTGCTGAACGCATTTTCCTGCCATGGTAACCCTACATAGCCAATGTCTTTGTTAATTGCGTTTGGTAACTGTTAATCGCATCATTCATTGATTAGTTAGTGGTCGGGCAACCATGGCTGGGCGGAAGAAAGTCAAGAAGACAAAAGTCCGTGTGGCGCATGAGTTACCCAAACGTCGAAAAATTGCCATTCAAGAAGCACTCGCAGCGCACCAGACTGAAGACCGCCCTGAATGGGATAGAACAGCAGTATGGGGCAATATCAAATTATTTCGCAAGACGATTAAGCCAGGAACAATCAGAACGATTCTGTTACCGCTTTTGGAAGTAGATTTAGGAGACCCTTGGCCGATACCAATTACTATTCTGCACGGTGTTCGGCCTGGACCAACTATCACCATTTTAGGCGGAATTCACGGTGATGAGTTGACTGGGGCTTCCGCTTGCACCCACCTACTGTCAAACTCTTTTACTGATGTTGGCAAGCCTTTGGATCCTAAACAACTTGCTGGGACAATACGCATCGTCCCAGTTGTCAATCTACCTGGATATAGGGGTAAATCTAGATACTTTCCCGACGGTCGTGACCTGAATAGAAATTTCCCTGGGGATTACAAAGGGTCTACTACTAAACGAGTTGCTGCTCAAGTATGGAAATACTTACTAAAAGACTCAGATGCAATAATTGACCTTCATAGCGCAGCAAAAGGCCGGTCAAACATGCCTCAACTGAGAGTAAATCTTGCCCATGCTGGGTCAAACATATTAGCCAAAGCATTCGGGATAGAAATTCTGCTAGATTCCAAGGCACCCTCTGGTTCACTACGTAAAGCTGCAAATGAACATGATATCCCCGCCATAACTTACGAGGGCGGTGGAGCCAATCTAATTGATAACACGACAGTAAAAGTGGCTATTCACGGTGTGCTTAATGTCTTGAAGTCGCTTAGGATGATCCCTGGAAAACCAAACAGACCAAGATTTAGGGTGTTGGCAAGTGGTTCCAGATGGTTGAGAGCTGGAGAAGGTGGATTGTTGGATATGTTCGTATCTGCCGGCTCAGTAATGCGCGAGGGAGAGGTAATTGCCACAATTTCTGATCCAGCGACCCCGGGATTAACAGTTGATATTGTAGCACCGGAAGATGGATTACTGGTAGGCGCTGCAACAAACCCATTTACTGCTTCAGGTATGCCAGTTGGACACTTCCTTCCAGTTTCGAAACATATCTCCCTACTTGAAGAGCAAATTGACTCCATGGGGAAGTTCATTGTCTGCGGTTCCGACGAGAAACCTTCGTGGCGTGAGGAAACCGATGTTAGTGAGGTTGCACTCGATGGAGAGTGGAGTGGTGGAAGCGTTGACAGTGAATGGGTCAACGCTGTGTCCAATCAGAAAAACTTGGACACCTACCAAGAATTTGAGTAACTACTGATTCAAAAACTGATGAACTGCTGTTTCCACTTCGCTATCCAACATATTTCTTCGTTGAGATTTTGCGACCTCAAACAAATGCGAGACCAAATCATCAGTAACCTCGTAGCCATTTTGCTCAAGCCACCAAATAATGTTTGAACGACCTGCCATGTGTCCAATTCGAATCACTTGTTTGAGACCAAAATCCCCGGCTGGAACCCCGGAATAAACCCTATCTGCGAGCCAATCATCACCTTTTCTCATGGCCTTGATGACGGCTGATGCATGAACTCCAGTACCTGTTTCAAATGCATCCTCACCAAATACAGGATAGTTTCTCGGCAACGGAACTTCGACATACTTGTTGGCAATTCGGACATACTCGTCTAATAGCGTGAGATCATTATCGATGACACCCATGAGCTTTAGATTAACGAGAGTTTGATCTAATGGGGCATTTCCTGCTCTTTCACCGACTCCCAATGCAGTCCCGTGAATGACATCTGCACCGGCTTCAACAGCGGCTATATTGTTAGCAACACCTAAGCCACGATCTTGATGGCCGTGCCAATTTACCTCAATTTCACTCCGGTGATAACCACCATCTTTGATGACCTCTTCATCAATAAAATGGAGTAGTTTCTTTACTCCATTTGGAGTAACATGTCCACAAGTATCACACACACACAATCGTCTAACACCTAATTCCATGGCTCGCTGGTAGATTGCTTTGACATCTTCGGGATTTGATCTTGTTGTATCTTCGGTAACGAACATAACCGGAACATCATTTTCAACAGCATAGGAAACCGCTTTTTCCATTGTTGAAATTAATTTCTCCATTGTCCATCCTTCGGTATATTGCCTGATTGGACTAGTACCGAGGAATGCAGAGGCTTGGATTTGAATCCCGTGCTTTTCCTGCATTTCGACCAATGGCTCGATATCTTGCATCAAGGTTCTAACTGCTGCTCCTGGTCTAATTTGATATTCATTATCAATGATGTGAGATAACATAGCGTTAATGTGCTCGCGATGAAAAGGTCCTGCTCCGGGTAAACCTAAATCCACCTTTTGAATACCTAACCTCTCCATATAGGATAATAATTCTGTTTTCTCAGGGATGGTTGGGTTTCTGGCGCTGGGACTCTGTAGTCCATCTCGAAGTGTCTCATCGTCGAACCATACTCCGTGTGGGTGATCGGCAGGATTACGCTTAATCTCGTAATCAATTACATTCCAATCAAAAATCAACTTACTGCTATCCATAAGTGTCACCTACAACGCTTCGGTTGTTTCAACCACACCCGTTATTCAATTTGAATCCGTCGATATGACCGTCACTCTTCCTCAAGCGAATCTGATTGCTGAGCGGCTTCAAATTCTTCCCTAGTAATTACTCCATCGCCATCTGCATCCATGGCATCAAATTGGTCGTCCTCAAGTAACTCTGCTGGGAGTCGAGCAGTAAATATGATTTCATCAGTGTAACCATCACGAGTCTTGTTTCTTAATTCCATAATTCTCGTTCCCTTGGATTTCTTAGTTTTGGTGTCTTTTGTTTGTCCAGTAACAATTCTAATCATCATACCTTTCTTAGTCAAAATAAACAGGTTGTCACCTAGGTCAGGAATATGTTTAGCTGATATAATCTCATCGTCATCGTCTATTCTCATGGTGAAAGCACCTTTAGCACCAGGCCGGGTTTTCCTGTAACCATCGGTCTTGAACATTGGTTCGTTTGTTTCTTTATGCAACCTTTGCGAACCATCCTCGTTCATTATTGGTAACCTTTCTGCAGTGCCTAGACGGCTGCGCTTTGCCATACCATTCTTAGTTATGGTGAGTATATTTGTTTCTGGATTCTCGGTAGCAATCATGGCAACTACGTGACCACCATCAGCACCTTTACGGTTTCCAGTTTTAATCCCGTAAACTCCTCCAGAAACCCTACCGGATGCTCTAATTCCTGCACAGGCAAAACGACTTGCAAAGCCAGTGCTTGATATCATCACAATATCAGCATCATCGGTGCCAGAGCGAACATTGACAAGCGAATCACCATCAAGTTTGAATCTCAAGGCATACTTTCCGTTTCTATTTATTCTGACGTATTCCTCAAGTTTGGTCTTCTTTATGAGCCCCATCCTTGTAGCAAACAAGAGATAATTACCGGCTGGATTTTCGAGTAACTCCCTGCTAATTGGCAGGATTGATACTATGTTTTCATCGTCACGTAAACTTTCCAACAAATTGCGAATATGGCTGCCTCTGGACAACCTGCTTCCAAGTGGAGTTTCCCAAGCTTTGAGCCCATACACTCTACCTTGATCGGTAAAAATTAGCAGTCGGTCTTTACTGAAGCAAGTAATAATCAGTTGGGGAGTGTCTTCTTCCTTGGTTGTGACACCTTTGAGTCCCTTACCACCTCTATTCTGTACTCTGAACGCCTCAACTGGAAGGTGTCTGATATAGTTGTCCTCACTAAGGGTAATTGCAATTGCTCTCTCTTCAATCAAATCCTCCCGGTCCATCGACAACGGCATTGGGTCGATGTAAGAGCGCCTTTCATCCCCATGTTTCTCAACCATTTCGTTTAATTCCTCTAGCAGTATGGTCAACCTTCTGAGTCTTGAAGCAATGATATCGTTCAAATCTGCAATCTTGGTTTGTAGTTCAGTATATTCATTTTGAACCTTTTCTACATCCAATCTGCTTAGCTGATACAATCTACGCTCGGCAATTGCTTTGGCTTGCGCTTCAGTAAAGTCAAAAGGAGCAATATTAGGGAAGTTCTCATCGCCTTTCAATACGCTTTCAAACTGTTCTCTGGAAGCACTCCCTTTACCCACTTCTATAACATCGTCTATCCGATCTTGCGCCTTGACAAGACCCTCGAGAATGTGAGCTCTGGCTTCCGCTTTTTCTAATTCAAATTTGGCTCTGCGCTCGATTACTGATTCTCTATGCTGGACATAAGTGTGTAACATCACTGGCAAGGTTAGCAATACAGGTCTACCGTCCAATATACCCATCATGTTCGCTGAATAAGATTCCTGTAACCGACTCGACTTATACAATTGATTCAGAACGGCGTTTGGGTCAGCGTTATTTTTCACCTCGATAACTACCCTAATGCCTTCTTTAGATGACTCATCACGAATATCTCTGATTCCAACCACTGTGCCTTTCGTGACCAAGTCAGCAATTTGGACAAGCATGTCTGCCTTCTTAACTTGATAAGGGATTTCGTGAATAATTATACGTTTGCCGTTAGAGTCATCGAGAACATCACACTTCGATCTAACGTGAAATCTACCCTTTCCTGATGAATACATATCGTATATCCCATCAACGCCGTGAATTCCAGCACCGGTTGGGAAATCTGGTCCTTTTACGTGCTCCATGTACTCTTCTATAGAAATAGCTGGAACAGTGTTAGATTCTACCCCTTCAGCAATTATTGTGTTGACATGGAGATTGACTGCGCCAGCAACCTCGGTTAGATTGTGAGGAGGTATACGTGTTGCCATACCAACAGCAATACCATCACTACCGTTGAGAATTAGGTTTGGTAAGCGTGATGGTAATACGGTTGGTTCTTGCTCCGAATCATCAAAGTTAGCCTGAAAGTCAACAGTGTTTTTGTCGATATCTTCAAGCATATGCTTGGAAATTTTGTCAAGTCTACTCTCAGTGTAACGCATTGCTGCCGGTGGATCACCATCTATCGAACCAAAGTTTCCTTGGCCATCAACCAATGGATAGCGTAGGGAAAAATCCTGGGCCATTCTAACCATTGTGTCGTAGATAGACTGGTCTCCATGTGGGTGATATTTACCCATAACTTCGCCCACTGAGCGAGCAGATTTACTGAATTTCTTATCTGATGTATGCCCACCTTCATGCATTCCATACAAAACCCTGCGATGGACTGGTTTCAAACCGTCTCTAGCATCAGGTAACGCTCTGCCGATAATAACAGACATCGCGTAGTTGATGTAAGAAGTCTTCAATTCGTCATTCAATGGTTGGTTGAGCAGATTACCTTGAACTGTGGCTTGGCCATCATCATCAATGTTATTATTTTCCTCAGATGTCAAGATTGGTCACCTCCTTAGCGTGTTTTTCAATGAAATGTCTCCTATCTGGAACATCCTCACCCATTAATATCTCAAACATCCTGTCTGACTCTTCTGCATCTGCAACGGTGACTTTCAACATTGTTCTGGTCTCTGGGTTCATGGTTGTATTCCAAAGCTGCTCGGGGTTCATCTCACCCAGACCTTTGTAACGCTGAATCCCGATTTTTGCATTGGGGTTGTCCATCTTCATCTCGTCAATTATTCTGTCCCTTTCCTCATCAGTAAAGGCATACTTGCTATTACGGCCTTTTGTAACTTGATACAACGGTGGCTGAGCAATGTAAACATAGCCTTCAACAATTGCCCGCTTCATAAAACGCCAAAGGAATGTCAGCATCAGCGTTCTAATGTGAGCACCATCAACGTCGGCGTCAGTCATGATAATGATCTTGCGGTAACGCAACTTTTCAGGATTGAATGAACTTTCATCTTCCTCATCGTTCCCAACCCCAGCACCAAATGCTCTAATTATGGTTTGAATCTCATTGTTTTGGAAAACTTTTGCTACATTTCTCCTTTGACGCTCAACATTCAATATTTTACCCCTTAGTGGCAAAATAGCCTGAATTCTGCGATCACGGCCTGTCTTGGCCGAACCACCTGCAGAATCACCCTCGACAAGATAGATTTCACATTCATTCGGATCTCTTGATTGGCAATCTGCTAATTTACCTGGCAGACCACCTCCTTCCAATACACCTTTTCTTCTGGTCAAATCTTTTGCCTTTCTTGCAGCTTCTCTTGCCTTCGATGCCAGTACTGCCTTGTCAACGATTAATTTGGCCATAGACGGGTTCTCTTCAAAGTATTCGCCTAGCTTTTCATAAACCACAGTCTCGACGATGCTTGATACCTCACTACTGACCAATTTGTCTTTGGTTTGCGAAGAAAATGATGGGTCTGGGTGCTTAACACTCACAATTGAAGCGAGACCTTCTCTGACGTCTTCACCAGATAGCGAGTCTCCTTTGAGTAAATTTTTCTTTTTGGCGTAGGCATTAACGCTCTTGGTTAACGCACCCCTAAGTCCCGATAAGTGAGTTCCACCGTCCTTATTTCTGATGATGTTGGTGTAACATAATATTGATTCGCTAAAGGCGTCAGACCACTGAAGAGCAAGGTCAACTGTTACTGTCCCTACCTCGATTTCTCGCTCGCCGGTAATTAGAATCACGTCTTTATGCAACACTTGTCGGTGGTTGTTAATTTGTGAGACGAACTCGCTAATACCCCCTTCATAGAGGTGGTTGCTGACATGAGGTTCGCTGCCACGGTTATCCGTAATCACAATTTCTAGCCCCGCATTGAGGAAGGCTGTTTCCTTTAGACGGGTATCTATTTGTTCGAATTCAAACTCCGTTATATTTGTGAAGATTGACAAATCTGGCTTGAAGGTTATTTGTGTCCCAGTATCATCACAATCTCCTGTTACGCTTAGTGGTGAAACTGGCACGCCTTTTTCATAAGTTTGCTCGTGGATTTTTCCGTCTCGATGGATGGTGACTTTCATCCATTCTGAAACAGCATTCACAGCAGATACTCCTACACCGTGCAGTCCTCCAGATACCTTGTATGAACTGTTATCGAATTTGCCGCCAGCATGTAGTTTTGTCATAATTACTTCAGCGGCGGAAATATTGAATTCTTCATGCATGCCTACAGGGATGCCACGACCAAAGTCTCGAACGGACAAAGTACCGCCTGAATTGATATTAACCTCGATTTTGTTGTTGTAACCAGCCAAGTGTTCGTCTACTGAATTGTCGACAACTTCCCATATGCAGTGGTGTAGAGCAGAACCATCATGCGGATCGCCGATATACATTCCCGGTCTTTTTCTTACTGCTTCTAGACCTTCCAAAACCTGGATGCTGGATGCGCTATAATCGTCACTCATTACATTTCACCTCTGGGGTTTGAAATTGGTCGAAAAATTTGCTCGTTTTTTTCC
>CEUF01126991.1_pt1 | contig 11906 bp, 7 predicted proteins | sample 531461 | NCBI WGS metagenome assembly CEUF01 (sample SAMEA2623350, study PRJEB7988) | marine metagenome | biome: marine biome (ENVO:00000447); feature: surface water layer (ENVO:00002042); material: "saline water (ENVO:00002010), including plankton (ENVO:xxxxxxxx)" | depth 5 m | reverse complement strand
CCCCCCGCCCTCTCTTCGAACTTCGTATCGTTGCCTCTAAGGCATATCGCTCTTGGCGATCTTGATCACGAAGCCATCGCGGCCCCCTGCATGAGAGATCGTCTTTGAACGCAATTTGATACTTCCAGAGTAACCACCGACGATATAGAGGTTCCCACTCGCATCGACGGCGACATCGATCGCAAAGTCATCCCCGGTCGAGCCAAAGCCTGTCACCCAGTCAAACTTCCCGGTTGTCGGATTTTGCCGTGTGATAAGCGCGTCTTTCATGCCCTGGTTGTTGAGTGTCCCTCCAGGAACAGTCAAAGAAGCAGAGGCAAAACTACCAGCGATAAAAACCTCTCCATTTGGTCCAAGTGTAGGGATGTTTCCACCTTCCCTTAGCGACCCACCAAGGCTATCCCCCCACACCCAATTCCCTGCGGCGTCCATCTTTGCACCCATGAGATCGGCAGCAGCGCTCGTTGTCCCTGCAGCTGTTAAGGTAAGACTTCCCAATGAAAGATTCCCCCAAAAACTCCCCGCAAAGTAAAGATTTCCGCTGCTGTCGGAGATCAGCGTTGCGGCACCTTTCTGTGCACGGTTCACAGTCCCATCGCTTTGCTTCAAGCGAATCACATACGTCCCCCCAGTAGAAGGTACTGTAAATGTCCCAAATGTCGCGCCGTTGTTGGCGATGCCAGAGTTGTACACGTTGCCATTCGTATCAACACCGATCCCCAAGCCACGATCGGGAGAGGTGGTCCCACCTGACATCGCCCATCTATACACACCTGCGCTTGTCAAGCTCACCACAAAAACATCCGTATCGCCAAGAGAGGTCAAGGTCTTGGAACCAGCGCTGACAGAACCACTGAAGAAGCCTGTTACGTAGACGTTGTCGCTTGCGTCCGTCGTCACACCATGCGCTTCATCTTCCCCTGTCCCGCCGAGTGATTGCATCCATACTTCTTTGCCAGTGTTGTCAAACTTGGCGACAAAGGCGTCCTGCTTCCCTTTTGAAGTGTAGGTCTTTGATGCAAATGTGATCGCGTTCTCGAATTTACCGGTGATATATATATTTCCTTTGGCATCGACTTTGAGCCCAAGCACGTTGTCATTGCCTGTCCCACCAAAAGATTTCAACCATTTGACGCTCCCGCTGCTGTCGAGCTTTGCAAAGAAAATATCAGAGCTCCCCTTTGGCGTGATGGTGTCCTGTCCAATGGTTATCGCGTTGTAGAACCAACCAGCGATATAAATGGCCCCGCTGCTGTCGATATCAATGTAGTTGACCTGCTCAGAGCCTGACGTCTGAAAAGAGACGATCCAATCGGCTTTGGGGAGGTTACACCCATCATCAGGGTTCCCATCGCAATCATCGTCGATGTTGTCATTGCAGGTTTCTTCAGGTTGTTTTTTGGACAGATCGGGCTGGGCATCGCAAGTGACGGTCTGGTTATCAGAGCTACAAACGTACTTACCGGTCGTTTGACATGGTCCAAAACCTGCGGTGCAAGATGTCTGGTAACGCGAATCAGCCTTACAAGGCTCTGTGCAGACGCCATTGCCACAAGCAGTCCGCCCGCCACAGTTGGCGATCGCACAGTCTTTGTTGTCATTACAAGAGGAGGGACAAAGAGGTTCTGCACAAGCGCCTCCTCGACAAGCTGTCTTACTACCGCAAGGTCCGATTTTACAGTGTATGTCGAGAGTGCAAATGGAAGGACAAGAGAGCGCAGAGCAGACGGAGTTTAGACACCGTGAAAGAGGCCCACAGCTGGGCTCAGCGCAATCGCTGTCATCGAGACAAGATTCGACACAAGCCGCGACACACTTGCCACTTTTGCAGACGATACGATCACCACAGCCAGAGACAGCACATTCGGAATTTTCACTACAAGCGACAGGACAACTACAATCGACATCAACTTTTCCATCGCAGTCGTTGTCCTTATTGTTGTTGCAATTTTTGACAGCAGGGACCACTTCTCCCTGACAGGCGCTCCATGTCGCGGCGAGACAAAGCTGCTTTCCAGCCTGACAAGCGCCTTTTCCTTTTGTATCAGCTGGTCCAGAATAACACTCTTTCGAGAGAGGATCTTTTGTCCCATTTACGTTATCGATTTCGCCATCACAGTCGTCATCCTTGCCATTGCACTCCTCAGTCTGCGGAGCTGCGCTGCACGTCGACCACTTACCAGCCTGACAGACTTCCTCTCCCTTTCCACAAGGCCCCGTACACTCCTTGCTCAGGTTGTCATCGATTTGACCATTGCAGTCGTTATCTTTGTTGTCACAGATCTCTTTCTCAGGTGTAATCTCCCCAACACAAGCCCCCCAAGTGTTATTGGCTTCACATTTCTGTGAACCCTTTTGACACTCCCCTTCAGGAGTATCAACCCCCTGCACGCTGTAACAAGGACGACTCTCTCCAACTCTGACACACTCACAATTTGCGATACCGTTATCGACTTTACCGTCGCAGTCATCGTCTTTTTGGTTGCAAACCTCAATCGAAGGATAAATCGCCTTTTGACACACTCCAGACCAATCACCATCAGGTGTACAGATCTCCTGGCCGTACTGACAAATCCCCTTGCCCGCGAATGACTCCTTGCCCTCTGCATAACATGGTCTTGTCTGATTGGCTTCACATTCTTTGCACTCTGTAGAGCAGATCTTTTGTCCTGCCTGGCTCTGATCTGTCGATGCACAACAACGCAAACCAAACTGACAATCAGCATCATCCTCACAAAGCCACCCTTCTAGCGAAGGAGCCGCAGGAACAATACAAGCCAACAAGTGGAGCAGCGCAAGCTGCCCCAACACCAAACGAAACCAAGTACCTCGTCTGTACATTCACACCACCATACATCTCGAAAGTCAAACCCGGCTGCAAGCACGAGCACAACGAAAAACAAGGCGACCGGCCACAGCTTGCTCGCCACCCATCGATCAAAGGAAAGAGTCTCCTCACTTCAACACTATATCATCATTGGGGTTGCGATCGAAATTGTACAGAGGGATGACACACAAAGAAATGCGCAAATGGTAGGAATCCCTCTTCTGAGGGACATATACGAAGAAACACACGACACACAAGTTGTCTTAGCGAAACAGACCTTGTGGCAGTGGTGTGTGAATGTTAGTGCTGGATGTGCTCTCGCGCTGAAAGGAACCGCGCTCGGAGAGAATGACATCACGTAAGTGGATCCAGCGACGTCGAGAGGGGCGGTGTTGTACTAACACAATCTCTTCGGAACCTTGCATCGCGACATCGATCACAAAGCCCGTTAAACCAACCAGATCAAAATGACCACTGCTTGGATGGACCGTCACCACATCCCCTATTGAGATGTCATCACCAAAGAGCTCTTGGTGTATTTCGGGTGCGATCTCAACTCGATCTTGAGAATAGCTTGTGTTTGTATAGTTGTGATTTGCCATGTTGTTTGTCTCCAATTCTTTTCAGTTCCACACTCGCCAGGATACAATGCATATAGCGTGCCAAGAAAATGAGAATACACAGACAAAAAATGAGAACGTTCTCTAAGATGAGCATATACTTTCCCTCGCGGACGATCGCAGAACGCACTGGCAGAAGGAAAGTGAGAAGGGTTTGTAACAGGGTGTGTATTTTTCTAATCACCCTTCTGTCATCTCGTGCATCATGACTTTTGTGGGGAGTCGATATTGACAAGCACAAAAAGAACTGAAAGATTACCAACAAGTGAGCACGAGCCTTTGCGCTCACTTACATACATAGCATATTGATACGTTCCCTCTCAGGGAGCTCACGAATCTTTTTGTACTGGAGACATCTCCCATGAAACGACTCCTCTCGACACTCTGTGTGGGTTTTTTTCTACTCACTCTCTCATCCACTGCGTCGGCAACACCTCAGTGGATGCTTTATTCAAACGCCAAAACATCAGCGGCGTGTCTCGCTTTGAAAGGGAAGGGTGGCATCACCAACGCCCTTTGGACATCAGGTCGTTGCCTGATAACAAAAAAAACAACCAAGCGTCCCCGCATCATCAAACGCTTTCGTCGTGGCTTCACGGTCCAAAAAATGTATCACCTGAAGCGCCCTCTCAATCATATCCGTATGCTGAATGTACCAGGTATGTTTAAGAAGGCGAAGCGTTTGAGAGCCCAAGCCGCAAAAGAGCAACAAAAAGCGAGCGACCTACGCAACCAAACACAGCAACTCCAAAGCACGATCCAACTGTACGAAAAAGAACTCCTCCGTCTGAAGTCTATGTACGCCAAAAAAACAAAACAGCTCAAGACACTCCAAAAGAGCATTCGTGTCAAACAGACAGAGGCTTCTCGACTGACTCGCAAAGGACAGGCGCTCTGGCGAGCAGTCCGGACTTCCAAAAAACAATCTCACTAAGCTCGATTCACGAAGAGAGCGAATACTCCCCTCCTTCCCAGATATCTTTCCACCAACAAAACCCAATCCGATCCCCCCTCTTCACTCGTAATGTGTAAAAATCCCCTGATTCTTCGATCTTTTTTGGGGACAGGTGTGATGTTTTTGAAGCAGAAGGGTAATATGATCGCCGACTACAATTGTGTGAACGGCAAAACCCATTCAAGATGCATGAGATACAAAGGGAAGAATACAATGAAATCGAACAACACTCCCACAACTCGATGGTCTTTTGCCAGCCAACTGTTCGTATGGCTCATGCTCGTCAGCGTGAGCCTCACAGGCTGCCAAAGCGTCGACTTGCCACAAGACACAAACACCCCTTCATCGACGATACAAGACAACACAACTCTCCCTGCGCGTCCTCGCTCATTCTCGCTCCAAGGCGCGATCGGCTCAAGCAAACAACAACCAATGCTCCCTGCTGCCTTGCGCGCAAAAATGCTACAAGACATTCAAAACAAAGCCACTGTTCAGTACACGATCCAGTCACCAACGCTGGCATCTACGACAGCTTACGTGGCACACAACCCATCACAACAACTCGCGTTGCGCTTTGGCGAACGTTCCTTATCCATGAGCAAAGAGAGCTGGTCGCTTGACCTGCAATTGTCAGCCATCGGACGCGGAGCGACACAACAAGCGACATCAGTACAAACGCGCACAGTGAAGCAAAACCGTGTCACATACACTCGACGCCTTGGAAGCCAAAGTATTCAAGAGTGGTATGTCAACGGTCCTTTGGGTGTTGAGCAAGGGTTCACCCTCCCCAAACGTCCATTTGCAGAGCAGCAAGGTCAGCTGACATTCCATATGAAGCTACGAAGTGACCTGACAGCCTCCTGGCACGTCAAAGGAAAAAGCATCGTGCTGCGCAACAAAGCAGGCAAGGCAGTCCTTTATTACCAGGAGCTGTTTGCAAAAGACGCCAAAGGCCAAACCATCCCATCGACGATGAAGCTCTCAGGCCAAACCATCACACTCGCCTTACAAGATGAGGGCGCCCAATACCCCATTGAGATCGATCCCATCCTCTCTACAGAACAAAAGCTCCTTCCTACAGGGACCACTTCGAGCCCAGGCTTTGGTGGTGCACTCGCCATCTCAGGAAACACGATCGCAGTCGGTGCCGCTGGAGATACAGAGAAAGGCAATGAGGCCGGTGCTGTTTTCATTTACATTCAAAGCGGCGGTGTTTGGTCACTGCAACAAAAACTCTTCTCTTCGGACATCGCCGCAGGTGATCTCTTTGGACGCTCCATCGCGCTCAGTGGCGATACACTGATCGCAAGTTCGTACAAAGATGATGATAACGGCGTTGAGTCTGGTTCAGTCTACGTCTTCACACGCAGCGGCAGCACCTGGACCCAACAGGCCAAGCTCACAGCAAGCGATGGCGCCGCTGATGACTGGTTTGGTTTCACCCTGGCTTACTCAGGAAACACCATTGTCATCTCCGCACCGCTCGCAGATGCCAGCGGCTCACAAGCAGGGGCTGCTTATGTCTTCACAGGGAGTGGTAGCAGCTGGACGCAACAAGCCAAACTCGTCGCAAGTGACGGCGCTGCTGACGATTACCTTGGATACGCCTGTGGAATCAGCGGTGACACCATCGCACTCGGCGCATGGCTTGACGACGACAAAGGCGCAAACTCCGGCTCAGTCTACATCTTTACACGCAGCGGTAGTACTTGGACCCAGAGCACAAAACTCACCGCGAGTGACGGCGTCGCAAACCATTGGTTTGGTGTGCGTATGGACCTGAAAGGAAACGATCTACTCGTCACAGCCTCTGGTGATAGTGAGAAAGGCGGAAATGCCGGTGCTGTATACGTATTCACAAATAACGGTGGTACCTGGACGCAACAAGCCAAGCTCACCGCAAGTGATGGTGCGTCCCTCGACTCCTTTGGTCGCCACGTCGCAATCGATGGAGATATCGCACTGATCGGTGCTTACTACGACGAAGGTGATGGTGGTGAGTACCGAATGGGTTCAGCTTATATTTTCACTCGTAGCGGCACCACATGGACACAAGTTGAAAAGCTTCGTCCAAGTGATGGGCAGACAGAACACCGTTATGGTCAATCCGTCGCAATTGATGGCGCAACACTCGCAGTCGGCGCAGTCTTCGGTACACCACAAGGAAGCGACTACGGAAAAGTCTACCTTTACACCGACACCTGCACCAACACCACTCTGTCATCTGACAAATCCTCTCCTCAACCTGCCTCAGGAACAGTCACATGGACTGCAAACGCCTCGTGTCTGAACAATGCAGAGTACAAATACTGGTACAAAGCTCCCGGCGCGACGAGTTGGCAGCTCGCGCAAGATTGGGGCGCGAACACATACAACTGGGATATCTCTTCAGCTCTGACAGGTACTTACAGTTGGCAAGTCTGGTCTCGTCGGGTTGGAAGCACTGTCGATTATGAGTCAGCTTCGCCAGTCCAGACATTCGCAATCACAAGTGGACAAAGTGAATGCACCGATCCCACACTCTCCCCCTCTGTCGCAAGCCCTCAAACTGCAGGAACCACCATCACCTGGAACCTCAGCGCAAGCTGTACATTGGGCGGAACAGCAGAGTACAAGGTTTGGAGACGTTCACCAGCCGGAACTTGGGAGGTCGCACAAGATTGGAACGCGAGCAACACGTACAACTGGGACACAACAGGCACGATCACAGGAACGTATGTCTTCCAAGTCTGGTCCCGCAGTCAGGGCAGCACGGCTACATTTGGTGGTACGTCAGAGTCTGCCTCATATGAAATCACAAATGGGACGAGCTTTTGTTCTTCTGTTGCGGCGTCCTTTAACCCAACCTCTCCGCAAACAGTCGGGACCAACGTCACCATCACAGGGAACGCGACTTGCTCTGGAAGTGGCACCGCACACTACAAATTCTGGCTACGTAACCCTGCTGGTAGCTGGACTCTCTTAAGAGATTGGAACGCAACCAGCACGTATAGCTGGGATACAACAGGCGCAACACCCGGCCTCTATGTTATTCAAGTCTGGACGAGAGAGCAAAACAGCACCGCCGCCTACGAAAGCTATACGGTGGAAACCTACACCCTCCAGTGAACTTACTCGCCCCCCACCCACCCAACAACTCCAACATTTTCCCCTACCATGTATGTTGACGGCACCCAAAACAGGTGCTAGCCTGATCGATGAATGCACAACAATATCTACGACTTCCTCCTCAACTCTCTTGTCGACAAGAGGAGCAACATGTTCTCGCACTATATCAAGCATGCGCTCCTTTTGACTTTTGCTCTTCCTCTATGGACACTTATGTCATGGAGTTGCCTACCTCTCGGCCAAACCTGCCAGGATAAGCTCTGCTGGATCACACAAAAAAAAACATGCCAGACAGACGCAGATTGTTGCTGTCGACAACGCTGCTCTTTTGGATGCTGCCTCCCCAAGAACGCAGAAGGACAGGCGACAGGCATATGCCCACAACCAGATGGCGGTACAAACGAACGTCAAACTTGCATCACCGGGCAAACCAGAGTTTGCTATCCAAATCCACAGCAACCCATCAGAGGACTCTGCAGAAATGGTGTGCAACACTGCTTGGACGATGGCTCGTGGGGAGCGTGTGAAGGCTATATCCAACCACAAGACGAAGAGTGCAATGGACACGATGACGATTGTAACGGAAATATCGACGACGGACTCAAAGACTGCACATGTCAGCCAGGTATCACACAGGCATGCAAAGGAGTATGTGGTGAGGGCACACAAACCTGTGGTGAAGACCAAAAATGGCAGCCCTGTCGTCTTGAGCTGACCATTAAGGCAGAAGAATGCAACGGAAAAGATGACGATTGTGACGGATTGATCGACGAGGAATTCAAAGAACAACGTCAAGAGTGCTCCATCTCAGAAGGATGCACAGGCGTTTACATCTGCCGCAACGCCTCCCTTGCCTGTCAAAGCACCACAAACCAACCAGAGAGCTGCAACGGAAAAGATGACAATTGCGATGGCAGCATCGACAACACGGAGACCCTTTGCGCTCCTGAGATCGCCTGGAAGACCAACAAAAACAACCTTCAACGCATTGAACGAGTCCATCTCGCCAACAAAGCGACGACGGTACAATACACCATCAAAAACAACGATCCAGCAACGACACTTGCATATCGGCCTGATCGAAAACAACTCGCCTCAGGACAACGCTCTGGTACCATCTATTTGTGGCACATGTCACAGACCTCTTCAGCGACCACCTTGAGCGCACACAAAAACGATATCGTCAGGCTCCTTTATGCCAACAACAGTCAACGGCTGCTGTCCCTGGACAACACCGGGATGTTCGTCTTGTGGGATGTCACAAAAGGTGAACAGCTCACAACAGGACAACACACAAGGACGTCGGAGAATGACGTCGCGATCGCCCCAGATGGCCTTCACTTTTACGTACTCAATCGCGGTCTACTGGAGGTCTGGGACGATAAGGGAGGCAAAAAACAGCAGAACCTCAGAGACAACGCACAAGGCATCGCGATCGACGCAAGTGGCCTTTATATTGGCATATTCAACACATCACAAACAGTGTCATTCTTCGACACAGCGTCGTACAACCAGCAGGCCAAAGCCGACGTCAACTGTATCCCCACTGCGATATGGGGCGTCCAACAAAAGGACACCTTCTTTGTGATCTGCCCTACACAGGTTGTCCGCATCCAACTCACCAAAGAAGACAACAAACTTAACACCTCAAACACATCCTGGAGACTCGATCGTATCGGCGAGTCATACTTCGGCATATCCTACGATGGCAAGAGACTGGGGCTCCTGCAAAAAAACCAGAACGAGTTGCACGTCTTTACCCTCGACACCCCCTCAACACTCAGACCCTCTGACGCGACAAAAATCGGCAACACACAGGTTTTCGCTTTGTCACCGTAGGGCCACTTTCATGTTCGTGTGGGTTGACATTTTTGACAATCTCTTGCATCCTTTCGTGAAAAAAGCGAGCAAACAAAGCCCGGAAATGCTTTGCCTTTTTTGCCTTTTCGTGGAAAGACTGGACAACAGGTACATCTTTTATTACATTCGGGTGCACGTTTTTTCAAAAAGTGAATGATTTGAGGAAGAATATGTCAGTGTGCCCTGCTTGCCAGCAAGAAACAGATACGGGCAGCCCATTTTGTATGAGTTGTGGCGCCTCCTTACAACAAGAGCAAGCACAACCCCACACAGACCCTCTTGTTGGGAGCGTCATCGACGAAAAGTACAGACTCAAACAGCCCCTTCGCTCAGGTGGGATGGGACAAATTTATCTCGCTCAACACCTGATCTTCGACGAGTTACATGCGCTGAAAGTCATCCACTCACAAGCTGCAGGCGCCGAAGAAGCCGCACAACGCTTCCTGGTAGAAGCCAACCTCACCCGTAAAGCATCCCAACGCTCCGATCATATCGTCTATATTCACGATTTTGGACATGATCCCAAAGTGGGTCACTACATCGCGATGGAGTATCTCAAAGGACACTCTCTCTCTATGGCACTAAAGCCAGGATATGAACCACCTTTACGATTTGATCACATCCTTGGCATCATGGTCCAACTTTGCGACGCGATCCAAATCGCCCACGATCTTGGCATCATCCACCGCGATCTCAAACCATCCAACATCTTCCTCGTCGAGAAACACGGAGATCCTCACTTCGTCAAAGTGCTGGACTTTGGTGTCGCGCGCGCCAACGAGCAACTGATCGCGAACTATGAAACCATCGGAGGACTCGTTGGAACCCCCAACTACATGGCACCTGAGCAGATCCTCGCAGAGGACGAACGCAGAGAGAGAGGCTGGGAATTTGATGGTAGGGTCGATGTATACGCAACAGGTATCATGCTCTATAAGGCGCTCACAGGGCGCACACCGTTTCGCAAAAAAGGACGTGGACGTTCGTCATATTGGGAAGTCTGGCGCAAGCATTTAGAAGAAATGCCTGTCCCTCCACATGAATATAGACCGGATAAGGAGATCCCGCCGTGGCTCTCGGAGGTCGTGCTAAAAGCCCTCGCCAAAGATCCTGCAGAACGTTATGCCACGATGAGGGAGTTTGGCGAAGTCCTGAAGGCAGCGAAACAAAGACTCCAACAACAACACCCACAGCTCGCGCTTGGCCCACTTCCGCAAGATCCTGGAACAGGCTCCTTCACAGGGGCGTCTTCGGTCTCTTTACAGACCTCTTCTGTCCAGGAAAACATGCCCCTTTACCAACATCAAACACCTCCTCCCACACCCTCACCTGGTGGTGTCATGTTGGGTCAGCTTGATGAAGACTCGCCTTCCCATGTGACCCCCTCACCTTTCCATGCAGGCGCGCTCTCCTCATTCGATGGCATACCAGCTCCACCTTCTTACACTCCATCCACACAACAAACAACCGATGAGCCAACGCTCCCGAAAAAAAAGCGCTCATTCCTGTTTGTCTTCTTGCTCAGCCTGGGGGTCACATTGATTATCGGGTTGGTAGTCGTCTACATGATGCGTCCCAAGGAGCTGATATACCCAGAGGATATGGTCCAAAAGGCGACCCCCTTGCCCAGACGACACACAAAAAAGGTCACCATCACAAAGCCTCTCAAGAGACTCGTTACGGCACCAAAACGACGGGTATATACCATCCCACCTCCACCGCGCCAACGCAAACAGCCGATCAAACGACGCAAAAGAAGAAGGCTCTATGGTTGCCCCTTCAAATCAGGTCATAAAGCGTACAAACTGCGCTCTTTGGAGCTTCCGCTACGAGACATTGTGATCCTCGCCGACGGAAAAACGCTCACAGTCGACGCAAAAAAATGTATCCAGGTCCCCAAACAGTCGAACAGAATATCACTCAGTTACCGACCGGATACCACCGAATATTACCCATGTATCATCCCACTCAAGAGCAAAAAAAGACGTTTGACGTTCAAGTTGATCGACACAAACGAATTGCTCTCCAAAAAAGACTGCTCCAAGTGACACACATCACCACCCAAAGCACTCTGCTCGTCTGTTTCCTACTCTCAACGGGATTATGTTTGTACCCAAGAGACGCACAAGCAAACCAGTGGGACGCAAGGCGAAGAAAATGTCGAAAGCTGTTCAAGAAAAACCAGTATCTTCGCGCGGTCTCCTGTTTTCGCTCCTTGTACAGAAAGAGCAAACAACCACAAGATCTCCTCAACATCGCACAATCCTACCGTATCGCCGCACGCAACCAGATCTCGCCGCTACACGCACTCACCATGAGAAAGAGAGCCATCCGATTGCTCAGACGATACCAATGGTTGGTGCGAAAGAAACCGATTGAATCCAATTTTGCCCGGCAAATGCGCCGGCGACTGCGACGAAAAGTCCTGCGCACCCAACGCATCGGTTACGCCCCTCTCCTCGTAAGCTCCAGCCCAAGTAACGCGTCCTACATCCTGCGCAACGAGAAACTGGTCCTTCGTGGTGTCACCCCCCTC
>CEUF01121918.1_pt1 | contig 11915 bp, 11 predicted proteins | sample 531461 | NCBI WGS metagenome assembly CEUF01 (sample SAMEA2623350, study PRJEB7988) | marine metagenome | biome: marine biome (ENVO:00000447); feature: surface water layer (ENVO:00002042); material: "saline water (ENVO:00002010), including plankton (ENVO:xxxxxxxx)" | depth 5 m | reverse complement strand
TCAGCTATTCCTGTAGCAGTTTCTTTCTTTCTTATTTGGGATCCTCCAGAAAATATGTCTCAAATTGAATTATTCTGGTTCTTGCTAATTGTGGGTGCTTTCATCAGAACAGCGATTACTATTTACGAAATTCCAAGCAACGCATTAGGTCCTGAACTTTCAAAAGACTATGTTGAAAGAAGTTCTTTACTATCTTATAGATATTGGTTTGGTTGGTGGGGAGGTTTAGCGGTGTGGAATTCTTTATGGATATTTGTCGTTTATAGCACCTTTACCGGTACTCAAGATGCAAGATTTGTGGCAGATACATGGATAACTTACGGATTAGTTTGTAGCCCAATTATGTTTATTGCTATTGTTGTAACTGCTACTGGAACTCACAGACATATTAAAGATCTTCACGCACCAGAAACAGAAAGAAAAACTCCTGGGATCATCGCAAGAGAATTGTTTGAAACTATGACCGTTAGTAAAAACTACATTATTTTATTTATAGCAATGATCATGATGGGAGTTGCAGGTGGAATCGCTACAAATTTAACTCTTTATTTCTATAGTTTTTTCTGGGAATTTACCCCATTAAATATTCTTACTATAGGGCTAAGTTTATTTTTAGCACCTCTAGTCGGGATAATAGTTTCACCATTTTTAGCTAATAAATTTGGTAAAAAAAATGGTGCTTTAGTCTTATTTGCCATTTCGCTAACAGTTGAAAACGGAATTATTATTTTGAGACTTTTAGGTTTATTACCCGAAAATGGGTCGCCTATTGTTCTTGCAGGTGTTTTGATATTTCATTTTATTGGAGTTGCAACTTCAGTGATATCTTTTACGACACTCAATTCAATGGTTTGGGATACCGTTGAGGAAGTAGAAATTAAAACTGGAAGAAGAATGGAAGGCACTCTTCTTGCAGCAAGATCGTTTGCACAAAAGTGTATGAGCGGGGCAGGAGCTTTTGCAGCGGGCATGATTCTTACTTTTGCAGCATGGCCAGAAAATGCTACTCCTGGAAAAGTTGATCCAGAAATATTATTTACTTTTGGTGTTACTGCAGTAACCGCATCAATCATTTTATGGGCAATATCCTTGCTTACTATATCGTTCGTTACAACCACGAAAGAAAGTCATGAAGAAAAGTTAAATGAATTAAACTATATAGATAATCCTGAATAAAAATGATTAAAGATAAAATTGAAAAAAAATTAACTACCGAAATATCTTCACTGTTTGTAGAAGTAATTAATGAAAGTCCAAATCACAACGTACCTGATGGTGCTGAATCTCATTTCAAAGTAACCGTTGTATCAGATGATTTCGAGAATATGAGGCCCGTTCAAAGACATCAATTGATTTATAAAGTTTTAAGCGAAGAAATGAAACTAATACATGCCATTGCTATTCATCCATTTACTAAAATTGAATGGGATAAAAATAACCAATCTAGTTCAAAATCGCCAGATTGTTTGGGCGGATCCAATTAGACAGAGATTTAGTTGTGTTTCAAATAGGAACCTTTTACAAGTGTATTAATTTTCCTAAATACAAGGAACTGTCTGATTCTTTGAGAGATTTCTGTACTAAAAGACAAATAAAGGGAACTTTGATACTCACTCCCGAAGGAGTAAATGCTACTGTCTCATCTCATCAATCAAAAGTATTGAAGGAACTAAATATATTTTTAAATGAATTTCTAGGTGAAATAAAAATTCGTTTTACTGTTTCAAAAAAATCTCCATTTAAAAGATTAAAAATAAAAACTAGAAATGAATTAGTTCCTTCTGGCACTGAGGGTAAAGCTTTTCAAAATAAAGGTAATTATTTGTCTCCTTTAGAATGGTCTAAATTTATTCAAGATCCAGAAAATATAATTATTGATGTAAGGAATGATTACGAAAATAAAGTGGGTACTTTTCAAAATTCTATTTCACCTGATACAAAAAATTTTAGAGAATTTAAAACTTTTTTAAGAGATAACAAGCAAAAATTTAAAAATAAAAATATAGGTATTTTCTGTACGGGCGGAATAAGGTGTGAAAAGGCAGTCTATTCATTTGAAAAAGAAGGGTTGAATAAAATTCATCAACTAGAAGGGGGAATTCTTAATTATTTAGCCAAATCAAAAGACAAATCTTCTTGGGAAGGCGAGTGTTTTGTTTTTGATGAAAGAGTCACGGTTACTAAAGATTTACTTCCCGGCAGTTATAGACAATGTTTTGCTTGCAGAAGACCTCTCTCAGAGTCAGATTTAAAAAAAAGTGAGTATAAAAAAGGTGTTTCTTGTCATAATTGTTTCTCTGAAAAATCTGATTCAGACAGAAACAGATATGCTGAACGCCAAAAACAGATTGACATGAAAATTTCATGAATAGTTTATTTAATTTTCTAGTCGATAAATCAAAATTTTTTATTTTCATAATAATCTTATTGTCTTTAGTAAGTATTTTAGGCTTACCAAAATTTCAGTTAGATGCATCTTCAGATACTTTGTTGCTTGATAATGATCCGGATTTAAAAGTTTATAGAGAAAATTCAAGAAAATATGGATCGAGTGATTTTCTTGTTATTGCTTTTACACCTGACAAAGATATTTTTTCAAATGAGACTGTTTCTCTTCTAAAAAAACTTGAAAGTAATTTAAAAAATATTGATGGTATTCAAAATGTATTAAGTCTTTTGGATGTGCCTCTTCTGAGTTATTCGGAACAATCCATAAATGAGTTAGCAGACAATCTGGTTACTTTATCAACCGAAAATATTGATTTAGTAAAAGCAAAGAAAGAGTTTGAAATAAATGAAGTTTACAGAGGATTGCTCATAAGTGAGGATCTGAAAACAATTGCATTTCAAATGACCCTAGAGCCTAATGATCAATTCCAGAATTTAATATCTGATAGGTATGACCTTTTAGATTCGAAAGATACTCTAGATAATGAAATTTTTTCAAAGAATTTAGAAAACTTAGATTTAAAAATTGATAATCAAAAAAAGATAAATCTATCAAATGAAGCCATTCTCATAAAAGATATAAGGAATATTTCCAATTTATATAAAGATAAAGGAGAAATTTTCTTAGGAGGGGGGGCTATGATTGCCCACGATACTATAAAAATGATTCAACAAGACTTATTTACTTTTGGTGTCGCTGTTTTTTTTATGTTTGTATTAATTTTGTCACTTATTTTTAGGCAATTCAGATGGGTTGTTATTCCCTTAACTTCTGCAGGCTTATCAGCTCTTTTTACTACTGGATTGATAAGTTGGTTAGGATGGAAGGTAACTGTTGTTTCAGCAAATTTTATTGCTTTATTAATGATCATCGGCATTTCTTTAACCGTCCATCTTGTAGTTAGGTATAGAGAAATCGCTTCTAAGTTTAACGATCTATCTCATGACGATGTACTAAAAAAAACCTTATCTCAAATGTTTCTTCCCTGTCTTTATACGGCTTTGACTACAATGGTTGCCTTTGCATCATTAATTATTAGTGACATAAGGCCAATTATAGATTTTGGATTATTAATGGTTTTAAGTATTTCTATTGCATTTATTGTTTCTTTTGTTTTCTTTGGGTCCCTATCTTCATTAATGGGTAAAAATCTCAAAGATACTAAAATAGATTATTCTTCAGGATTTACTACTTGGATAAACTCTTTGGTAGTGAGGTTTAAAAATATAATTTTATTAATCTCTCTTTTAGCTTTTATTTTTGCTTTTGTAGGAATAAACAAACTTAGTGTTGAAAATAAGTTTATTGATTATTTCAAACCTTCAACTGAAATTTACAAAGGCCTTTCTTTAATTGATAAAAAACTTGGAGGCACTGCTCCTTTAGATATCATTATTTCTGCCCCTAAAGAAGACACTTATCTTGAGGATGATTTTGATGATTTTGATGATTTTGGTGTAGAGACTGATGAATATGGATATTGGTTTAATTCCCAAAATCTAGGTCGCCTGGAAGAAATACACGACTACTTAGAAGGTCGACCTGAAATTGGAAAAGTTCTTTCGGTTTCAAGTGCTACAAAATTAGCTGAAATTGTAAAAGGTGAAAAACTGGATGATCTTGAATTAGCTCTTTTAAGAAAAGTTTTGCCTGAGGACATAAACAATCAACTTCTTAGTTCCTATATATCTGATGATGATAATCAGGTTAGATTATCTGCTAGGGTTATTGAATCTCTAGACGGTTTAAATAGAAAAAATCTGATAGAAGAAGTCAAAAAGGATTTAGTCAATGACTTCGAACTAAGCGAAGATCAATTTTATTTATCTGGTATATCTGTAATTTACAACAATTTACTTCAAAGTTTATTTCAATCATTAATTGGGAGTTTGTTGATTGTATTTAGCGCAATATTTTTAATGTTTATAATATTGTTTAGATCTCTTTATATGGCTCTCATAGCTATGATTCCTAATTTATTATCAGCTGCCAGTGTTCTCGGAATAATAGGTTGGTCGGGCATACCTATTGATATTATGACTGTAACCGTTGCAGCTATAAGTATTGGAATTGGCGTAGATAATACAATTCACTATGTACATAGGTTTTTAAAAGAATACGAGCAAGAACAGAATTATGATTTAGCTATTAAAAATAGTCATTCCACAATTGGAAGAGCAATGTTTTATACTTCTCTAACAATTGTTTTAGGTTTTATGATTTTAGTAAGTTCAAATTTTAATCCAAGTGTATTTTTTGGAATTTTTACATCTTTTTCCATGGTTGTTGCCATTCTTGCTGCTTTAATGCTGCTACCTGTTCTTATAAGACATTTAAAGCCATTTGGGAGAAATTAATATGGGTCCACTTAAAGATATTAAAATTATTGAAATGGCTGGAATAGGACCAGCTCCCTTTTGTGGAATGGTTTTAGCAGATATGGGAGCAGAAGTAATTTCTGTAGAGAGAATCACAGCTGCAGGAAGAGGATCAAATTCTGATATTGCTTCAAGAGGAAAAAAATCAATAGCTGTAGATATAAGAAAACAAGAAGGTCAAGAAATCGTTAATAAACTAGTTGAATCTGCTGATGTTCTTATTGAAGGCTTTAGGCCTGGAGTGATGGAGAAAAATAATCTTGGTCCAGATGAACTTTTAAGTATTAATCCAAAATTAATTTATGGAAGAATGACAGGCTGGGGTCAAAATGGACCATTAGCTAATGCTGCAGGACATGATATAAATTATATTGCTCTAAGCGGAGTGCTTGGCGCAATTGGTAAAAAAGATTCTCCGCCTCCACCGCCGTTAAACCTCATTGGAGATTTTGGAGGAGGTGGAATGCTTCTTGCTCTTGGAGTTTGTGCTGCTTTGAATACAGTCAATAAAGAAGGAAAAGGGCAGGTTATTGATGCAGCTATGACTGAAGGTTCTGCTTTATTGATGAGTATGATGTATGGAATGTTAAATTCAGGTATTTGGACAGATTCCAGAGATTCCAATCTGCTCGATGGAGCTGCACATTTTTATGGTTGTTATGAATGCAAAGATGGTAACTTCGTCTCTATCGGCTCTATAGAACCTCAATTCTATTCCCTGTTGAGAGAAAAAATGAACATTGATGAAGATATCTTTGATAATCAAATGGATAAAAATTCTTGGCCTGAATTACGCAAAAATTTAGAAAATAGATTTAAAGAAAAAACACGCGACGAATGGTGTGAAATTATGGAAGGGACAGATATTTGTTTTGCTCCTGTTTTATCTATGAATGAAGCTATGAACCACAAGCACAACATAGAGAGAGAGTCTTTCTTTACTATGGAGAACGTAACTCAACCATCTCCGGCACCAAAATTTTCCTATTCGAAAAGTGAAGTCAGCCATCCACCGGTAAAAGTAGGAACGCATACTAGAGAAATATTTGAATCTCTTGGGTTAGAGGCTAATTTTGAAGATTTAATCTCACGAGAAGTTATTTCCGAATCCTAAAGATTAAAGAACCTTATACTATTCTCATAAAATATATTACAAACTTCATTTAAGCTCTTTTTTTGTAAATCAGCTATTTTTTTAGCTATTTCATAGATATATTTAGGCTCATTCCTTCTTCCCTTAACCTTAAGATTTTTTGGAAGTAAGTAAGGTGAATCTGTCTCAATCATTACTCTATCCAATGGCATAGAAGAGATTAAATCAACCATATGCCTTCCTCTTACGGGATCACAAATCCATCCTGTAAATCCAATCCAAAAACCTTTATCAAGATATTCATAAAACTTTTTTTTATCTTCAGTAAAACAATGAACCACAGCCTTAACAGTTAGATCAATTTCTTTAAAGCAATTTAGAAAATCTTTATGAGCATCCCTTTGATGCATAAATAGGGGCAAAGACAATTGTTCAGCTATTTCAATTTGGGACAAGAAACAGGATATCTGATTACTCTTCTTAGAGAAATTCCTATTAAAATCTAGTCCAGTCTCACCAATTGCTTTGATTGAAGGTTGCTCACAGAGATCTATGATTTTTTTAATATCTGTTGTTTTAAAAGTATCGGCATAATGTGGATGAATTCCGCAAGTTGTTATGAACAAATCGGAATCTATGTCGGTAAGTTTTAAGGAATTTTTTGTATCTTCTATTGAAGTGCTTGTAATACATATCTTTTTTACTTTATTTAATTTGGCTTCCTCTATAACTCTATCAAAATCCTTTTTAAAAGATTCATGAGTTAAATTCGCACCTATGTCAAAATAAGATAATTCTTTCATTAAAATTTATAATTAGAATTAGAAGAATGAGCATCTCAAAGAATTTTGAAAACGATATTAAAGTAAATCAAGTTTCTCAAGGTAATTTTACAGCAAATATCTCAGAAGATTGGAGTATTGGACAAACAGCTAATGGAGGATATTCAATGGCTTTGTTGGCAAAGGCTTGCTCAAAATATCTAGAACACAAAGATCCATTAGTTTTATCTGCAAATTATATTGATAGAGTTGATTTTGGACCAGCTGAAATTGAAGTTTCAAAGATAGCAACAACAAAAAGCACTTCTTCTGCTAGCGTTTCTTTAAGGCAAAAAGGAATTTTAAAAATTTTCTCTACAGTAACTTTTACTGATTTTTCTAAAATGTCAGGTCTTAATGATAATCTTAGACAAGCTCCAGATTTTGAATCTTACGAAAACTGTATACAAATACCATATAAAGAAGGTTTCAATCCTAAATTAGATAAAAATTTAGAAAAAAAGTATTGTTCTGATTCTATTTGGTGGGAAAAATCAGACGATAAAAACGATGCTGTTTTAAAATTATTTATGGGCTGGAAAGATGGAGGGCTTGTTGATCTCTTTGGGCTGATTCTTTTTTTGGATGCAACCACTCCTCCTATATTTAATAAAATGGGAACAGTAGGGTGGGTCCCAACTTTAACCCTTACATCTCATATAAGAAATATCCCCAAACCAGGCCCTTTAAAGGTGATTGCCAAAACAGAATTCATAACAAATAACTATATAGAAGAAGATCGGGAAATCTGGGATTCGGAAGGAAATTTAGTTGGTCAGTCAAAACAGTTAGCAAAATTAAGAATTAAGAAATAATTCAATAAAAATATTGTTATTATAGATTTTTAAAAATTACTCAAATTAGGAAATTACATGAAATTTAAAGGCACTAAATCTTATATAGCAACCGATGACCTCAGTCTTTCAGTCAATGCAGCAATAGCTCTTGAAAGACCTTTATTAATTAAAGGCGAACCAGGAACAGGGAAAACTATGCTCGCATTGGAAGTAGCAAAATCTTTAGATCTTCCTCTTATTGAATGGCATATAAAATCAACTACTAAAGCACAACAAGGCTTGTATGAGTATGATGCTGTCACAAGACTAAGAGATTCGCAGTTAGGGGATGAACGTGTTAAAGATATTTCAAATTACATTCAAAAAGGGAAATTATGGGAAGCATTTACTTCAGAAAAGCAGGCAGTACTCTTAATTGATGAAATTGATAAGGCAGATATCGAGTTTCCCAATGATCTTTTGCAAGAATTAGACAGAATGGAATTCTATGTTTATGAAACAAAGGAAACAATAAAAGCTACGACAAGGCCAATAGTTATTATTTCTAGTAATAATGAAAAAGAACTTCCTGACGCATTCTTGAGAAGATGTTTCTTTCATTATATTTCTTTCCCAGATAGAGAAACAATGAAAGAAATCATTAAAGTTCATCATCCTAAAGTTAAAGAGAAATTAGTTAAAGAAGCTCTTGATATCTTTTTTGACGTAAGGAAAGTACCTGGATTAAAAAAGAAGCCTTCGACTTCAGAGTTAGTCGATTGGTTAAAATTGCTTATGGCTGATGATTTACCTGATGAAATTCTCAAGAACAGAGATCCATCTAAAGCAATTCCACCTTTATATGGAGCCTTAGTTAAAAATGAACAAGATGTTCAGCTATTGGAAAGATTAGCATTTATGACAAGAAGAGAAGGTAATAATCAAAATTAAATAAATGTTAATAAATCTTTTTAAAACCCTAAAAGAAGTAGGGGTACCCTGCACCTTAAGAGAGCTTTTAGATTTAATTTCAGGGTTAGAAAAACAAGTTATCTTCGCGGATATAAATGATTTCTATTATCTTTCAAGATCTGTTTTGGTTAAGGATGAAAAACATTATGATAAATTTGATAGAGCCTTTGATATTTATTTCAAAGGTCTTGAAACACTTGATGACGTTCTGCAAGCCTTAGTACCAGAGGAATGGTTAAGAAAAGAATTCGAAAAATTTTTAACGGAAGATGAATTAAAAAAGATTGAAACCATGGGAGGCTTAGAAAAACTCCTATCCGAATTTAAGAAAAGACTAGAAGAACAAAAAGGCAAACATCAAAAAGGAGATAAATGGGTTGGAACAGGGGGAACTTCGCCATTTGGAAATGCTGGCTCTCATCCTGAAGGCGTCAGGGTAGATGGCGAAGGAAAACAAAATAAAGCTGTTAAAGTCTGGCAACAAAGAGACTTCAAAAATTTAGATGATTCAGTAGAACTTGGTACGAGAAATATTAAGGTTGCCTTAAGAAGACTCAGGAAATTTATTAGACAGTCTAATGATGAAGAATTAGATTTAGACGATACTATTAAAAGTACCGCAAAAAACGCAGGACTCCTTGATATAAAAATGATTCCTGAAAAAACAAATGCAGTAAAAGTTTTGGTTTTTTTTGACGTTGGGGGATCTATGGATCCTCATATAAAGATTTGTGAGGAGTTATTTTCTGCGTGTAAAACAGAATTTAAAAACCTAGAATATTTTTATTTTCATAATTTTATCTATGAGACAGTATGGAAAGATAATAGAAGAAGGCATAACGAGAGAATAAAAACTGAAGATGTAATTCATAAATATGCCTCGGACTACAAAATAATTTTTGTTGGCGATGCCACTATGGCTCCATATGAAATAACAAATCCTGGAGGCAGTATTGAACATTGGAATGAAGAAGCGGGTTCTGTTTGGATGAAGAAAATTATGACAACTTATGACAAATTGATTTGGCTCAATCCTGTTCCTGAGGAACATTGGGATTACTCATCTTCAATTGAAATTTCCAGACATCTTGTTGACGATAATATGTTTCCTCTCACTTTAAAAGGATTAGAGGATGGTATGTCTTTCCTATCAAAAAAATAGTTTGAAAGCCTTAGAAATTAAAAATCTTACAAAGATTTACGATAATAATTTAGTTGCCTTGGACGATATAAGTTTCGAGGTAGAACAAGGAGATTTTTATGCACTTTTAGGCCCTAACGGAGCAGGTAAATCAACTATGATTGGTATCATTAGCTCTCTTGTTAATAAATCATCTGGGAAAGTAAATATTTTAGGCCTTGATATTGATACTCATCATTCAGAAGCGAAGAAAAGAATTGGAATAGTTGGTCAAGAAGTAAACTTTAACCAATTCGAAACAGTACATAACGTTCTTCTTCATCAGGCAGGTTTTTTTGGGATGCCTTTTTCAGAAATTAAAAAAAATTGTGAATATTTTTTAAAAAGACTAGATCTCTGGGATAAAAGAAATGAACAAGGTAGGAATTTATCAGGAGGCATGAAACGAAGGCTAATGGTTGCTAAAGCCTTGGTAAATAATCCTGATTTACTTATTTTAGATGAGCCAACTGCTGGAGTAGACACTGAACTGAGACGGTCCTTGTGGGATTTTTTGATCGAAATAAATAAAAAGGGCACAACAATTATTCTTACAACTCATTATCTAGAGGAAGCAGAAAGACTTTGTAAAAATATATCAATTATTGATCGAGGAAAAATTGTCAGAAATTCAGATATGAATTCTTTTTTAAGAGAAATTGAAATAGAAACTTTTGTTTTTGATTTAAAAGAAAAAACAAATAAAAACCTATCTTCAGATAACTTTGATATCAAAAAAATTGATGATGCTACATTCTCTGTTCAAGCAAATAAAGGGACTAATTTAAATACAATTTTTGATTTCTTTGACAATGAAGGAATTGAAATATTAAGCATGAGAAATGAAACCAATAGATTGGAAGAATTATTTCTTAAACTAACTAACAATGACAGTTAAAGAACAGCTTAGGTCCTTATTTATCCTTCTTAGAAAAGAAGTTCTCAGATTTTTTAGAATTTGGAGTCAGACTTTAATACCATCAGTATTAACTACAATCCTATACTTCCTCATTTTTGGAACCTTCATAGGCGAAAGAATAGGAAAAATGTCAGGTTTTGACTATATGCAGTTTATGGCTCCAGGCTTGGTTATGTTGGCCGTAATAACAAATGCCTATTCAAATGTGGTTTCATCTTTCTTCGGAGTCAAATTTCAAAGGAGCATTGAAGAGTTGTTAGTTTCACCAATGCCTACGTATCTAATTTTAATTGGATTTGTTTTGGGAGGCGTCGTTAGAGGCATAATAGTTGGGTTTCTTGTTTTATTAACATCTTTAATTTTTACGGATATTAGTATTCAAAATATTCCCTTAACTCTGCTTGTAGTAATTATGACCGCATTCCTGTTTTCAATTGCCGGGTTTTTAAATGCTTTGTTTGCAGATAATTTTGACGATATAAATATTGTTCCTACTTTCATTCTCACCCCTCTAATTTATTTAGGAGGAGTATTTTATTCAGTAGATCTTTTATCAAGCACTTGGCAAATAGTTTCAAAGGCTAATCCTCTTCTTTACATGGTGAATGCTTTCAGATACGGAATGATTGGTGTTTCAGATATAAATGTTCAGTTTGCTTTAATGATGATCACTTTCTTTATAATATTTTTATTTTCTATAGCGTATTACCTCCTTAAAAGAGGTTATGGAATAAGATCATAATGCTTTACCATCATTTTAGGAGAATTGAAAAAATCATAATTTTATTTTTAGAATGGAGAGATGGCAGAGTGGTCGAATGCGCTCGCTTGGAAAGCGGGTAAGGGGGCAACTCCTTCAAGGGTTCGAATCCCTTTCTCTCCGCCACATATAGATGGAATACATAGAATCAAAATATTTTAGTTACGCAGATCCAGATGATCCTTGGTATAGAAAATTAATAATTAGATCTATTGAATCTATGGCAGGACAACCTGCTTTGTTTAAGCTTTATAGAGAGTATCAAGAAAACCCAAATAACTGGGATAGCTTTTGGCATGGGTGTTTAGATCAATTAAATCTTAATCTTGATTACAATTCCAATATAGAAGTTCCAAGAAAAGGTCCTGCTATATTTGTAGCAAATCACCCTTATGGAGTCTTGGATGGTTTAGTCATAAGTTATTTTGTCTCTAAATTTAGAGACGATTTTAAAGTCTTAACTCATTCTTTATTGTTAAGAGCACCAGAGACAAAAGGATATCTATTACCTATTGATTTTACAGGAGATAAGCAAGCATTATTAACGAACTTAGATACAAGAAAAAA